>UMIA01090625.1_pt1 | contig 10822 bp, 9 predicted proteins | sample 1965701 | NCBI WGS metagenome assembly UMIA01 (sample SAMEA4836113, study PRJEB28245) | human gut metagenome | biome: gut microbiome; material: fecal sample | place: Denmark | collected 2008 | reverse complement strand
CAAAATGAGTCATATAACAAATTAATCTATATAATGTCTAATTACTTATATAATCTGTCACAGGAACCGGGAATGTACGGAAAGCCGGCATCAATCGAAACCACTATCCGGAACATATCCCGCCAATGTTTTTCCACCGACTATGCGGCCGCTCCGCCTTTTACCTCATCGGCATACGTAAACGGTACGAACCAGGTAATGAGGAATGCCGGAATAGTGGCAAACAGGGTGAAGATGAAGAAATCCTCATACCCCAGAAAATCGCTCACATATCCGCTGATTGTTCCCGGAAGCATCACACCCAGATTCATGATGCCGGAAGCAAAGGCATAGTGCGCCATCTGGTGCTTGCCCGGAGCTACCTGTTGCATCATAAACAGCGAAAGCCCCACAAAGCCGAAGCCGTAACCGAAATACTCCAGCACGATGGCACTGCCAATCAGCATGCCGCTCTCCGGCTGATATATCGCTAACAGGGTATATGCCACAAAAGGCAGGTTAAAGATGCAGCACAGGGAGAACAGCGTTTTCCGCAGTCCGCGGTGCGATATGTAATAACCGGCCAGCAAAGAGCCCAGCACAAAGGCGGCAGCTCCGTAAGTGCCGTAATACAACCCTATCTCCTGCTCATTCAGTCCCAAGCCGCCCGCCGAACGTTCCGCCTTCAAGAAAAGGGGAACAATCTTCATGACGAAACCTTCAGCAAGGCGATAGAGAATGATAAAGGCAATATAATACCCTATATGACGTTTCTGAAAGAAATCCCTGATTACGCTCTGCAACTTCTCCAGCGTTTCGCCCGCCGACTTGGTTTCGGCAGCCGCAGCACCGCCCGAAGGCAACATACGCCAATGGTATATTGCCAGCAATATCATCACGGCAGCCATTACCAGCATTACACACATCCAAGCCTGGACAGTTGCCTCATGACGCACTGCATCCGTGGCACCGGGCACTCCGCCGAAGTATTTCAGTAGCCACCCAGCCAGCCATACCAAACCGCCGGATGCCACAATCTTGGCGATGTTATAGAAAGCTCCCTGCCAGCCGATGTACTTTGCCTGTTCCTGCTTATTCAGCTCGGACATGTACACTCCGTCCGTAGCCACATCGTGCGTAGCGCCGCTGAAAGCGATAACCGCCAGCAAAAAAATGGAAAGAGCAAAAAAGAACGGAAGATTCAGTGCAAAGGCGACCAGTGCGAACCCCGCTCCCGTAACCAACTGCGTCAGCACCACGAAGAATTTCTTCGTCTTGAACATCTCGAGAAAAGGACTCCAAAGAAACTTCAACGTCCAGGGAAGCATTATCAGTGAAGTCCACAAAGCTATTTGGGCATCACCCACTCCCAGCCCCTTGAACATAAGTACGGACACCATGTTCAGCACCACAAAGGGAAGTCCCATGGCGAAATAAACGGTTGGAATCCAAGATATCGGATTATGATAATTCCGGCTCATATATGTTTCGTTGCTATCGGTACTTTCTATTTCCGTAATTCATTATCCGGCATCAGCGGTTCCGCTCCCATGGTCAGCTCCAGCGTACCGCCGTTTACGATGTCTTGATGGTTGAAGAAAGGAGCGGCAAGTTCTTCCCCGTTCAGGATAATTTTCCGGACATACTTATTATCACGACTGTTATTATGGGCTATAATGGTAAAGGTGTTGCCATTCTGCAAACGGATGGCGGCCTCATCAAACAGCGGACGCCCGATGGAATACACCGGTTTTCCGGGGCAAACCTGGTAAAATCCCATAGCATTAAGCACGTACCATGCCGACATCTGTCCGCAGTCTTCATTGCCGGAAAGGCCATTGGGCTCGTTGAAGTAAAGCGTATGCAGCACACTGTCCACCAACGCCTGTGTCTTGTACGGCTGTCCCACATAGTTATAAAGGTGAGCAATATGGTGGCTCGGCTCGTTACCGTGCGCATACTGTCCTATCAGTCCGGAAATATCTACCGATACCGACTCGCCCTCCAAGGAAGAATCTGCCACAAACAGAGAGTCGAGCTTACCGATGAATGCGTCACGGCCACCCATGAGTTCTACCAGACCATCTACATCGTGCGGCACGAACCAAGTCCATTGCCAGGCAGTACCTTCACAATAATCATCGTTGCGGTGAGTGGAAGCACGAGGATTGAAAGGCGTACGCCAATTGCCCTCGCTGTCGAGCCCGCGCATGAAACGGGTAGACGGATCGAAATATACCTTATAGCCCTCTGCAAAAGCCGCGTACTTAGTCCGGTTCGGTTCATCGCCCATTGCTTCAGCCAACTGTGAGATGCACCAGTCGTCATAAGCATACTCCAACGCCTTGGCTACCGATTCATTGTCTTTGTCGCAGGGAACATAGCCTATTTTATTCTTCCAGTATTTGGCCTGCGGCATCAAATGCGGCAATACGCGGGGGTGAGTAATAATACCCGTCGTATCGTATTCCGCCGTACGGAGACAGGCACGGTAGGCTTCTTTCACATCAAAATTACGATAGCCTTTGACGTAAGAGTCGGCAATCAGAGAAGCTGCATGGTAGGAGCCAGCATCGAATGGTAAAGAGCCGTGTAAAACTTCACCTTTTCATCGTGATTGTCGCACTCGATTTCTATCCGTGACAAATGCCCGTTCCAGTTTTTGCGTGCGGCAGCAAGGTATTTATCGAAATCATCATCAGGTACTTCCGCCGCCAGATTACGCGCTGCCCCTTCCATGCTTACCCCCGAAATGGCCGTACTCACAAGGAGCTGTTCTCCCTTTGCCGTCTTAAAGTCAAAACGTACCATGACCGAAGTCCCGATTCTTTTTCCATCTTTCAGGACTGCTGCCGAATCCAGCTGCATCGCCTCAAAGGGACGGGAAAAGCGTGTACGGAAAAAGATGCGCTGACCGCGCGCCCATCCGTCAGAAAAACGATAGCCCTGAATAGTAACGGAATCTACCTTCTCTATATAGGAATCTTCCGTAAAGTCCCAATTCATGGCTTTCCTCAAATTCAAGATAACGGCGGCATCAGCCTCGGGAAAGGTATAGCGCTGAATGCCGCAACGCTCGGTTGCGGTAAGCTCTACGTTGATACCGTAATCTTTCAGGAGTACGCGATAGTAACCTGCGCTTGCCGCCTCATCGGCATGCGAGAACCGGGAATGAATGCCCAACGGTTCTTCAGCCTCTTTATAAGGAAGAGTTACCGGCATGAAGGAAATGTCATACAAATCGCCCGCCCCCGTACCCGAGAGATGGGTGTGACTGAAACCGGCAATCGTACTGTCGGGATAAAAATATCCCGAAATGCGGTCCCAACCGGGAAGCCCGTTGTCGGGACTGAGTTGCACCATGCCGAAGGGAACCTGTGCGCCGGGATACGTATTCCCGGTAAAATCAGTACCGATAAACGGATTTACATAGTCTGCATAACATTCGCCTGCGGCTTTCAGAGCGTCCCGCTGCATGCAAGAGGATAGCAACAGGACAGGTAAGACTGTACAAATGGATCTCAATATTTTCATAATATGATACGGTTAACATATTCAAACTGCTTATTAAAACAACCCAACATGAAATAACACTTATTTCCATAAGTATGTCTGAATGCAAATATAATAAAAAATGTGTATGTTTTCACACTTTTTGCATATTTTTTCGTCCGTATCGCCAAAACGGATAAAGAGAGTTTTCTACAAGATAAAGTATTCGGAACTCATGTTTTTTATTTATGTTTGCGTAAAAAAACAAATGAACTATACAACTTACCTCTTTGACTTCGATTATACGCTTGCCGATTCTTCACGCGGCATCGTCACCTGTTTCCGCAACGTGCTGAACCGCCACGGCTATACCCGCCCGACCGACAACGACATCAAACGCACCATCGGCAAGACGCTGGAAGAATCTTTTTCCATTCTTTCCGGTGTAACCGATACCCGCCAGTTGGCTGAATTCAAAAAAGAATATATAAAAGAGGCAGATACGCACATGACCGTCAACACCGTGCTTTTCCTTGAAACCAAATCGGTACTGGCAGCCTTGAAAGATTCAGGCGCCCGCATCGGAATTATATCCACTAAATTCCGCTACCGCATCAAGGAGCTGCTGGACCAGCATTTTCCCGAAGACTTTCTTGACATCATCATCGGCGGAGAAGATGTGCAAACGCCCAAGCCGTCGCCGGAAGGGCTGCTGCTTGCCATCAGGCAACTCCATGCCACCAAGGCCGAAACACTATACATCGGCGACAGTACGGTAGATGCAGAAACCGCACAAAAGGCAGGAGTGGATTTTGCAGGCATCACGCACGGCATGACCACCGCCGAAGAACTGAAGAAATACCCGCACAAGAAAATAATGAGCAGCCTGGAGGAATTGTTAGAACGGGAACCATTGCCCGCCGCTGCACCTCCCAAGAACATCAGTGTACGCCGCATCGCGCTTCTGCTGCTCCTCTTTGCTGCATTCGCCGCTCTCTTTTACTTTCTCCTCCTTATATAATGCTTAAGGAAATACCTTGCCACAATTAAATCGTTCCGCTATGGAGAAAGTTTTGTTCCGCCATGGTGGAACAAAACTTCCTCCACGGTGGAACAGAATGTTCCCCGCGGTGGAACGAATAAGCCTTCGCATCTCCACCGCTTAACGTCACTCCCGGAACATCCCGGCTTATGGAGAAGCATTTGTTTAAGCACGAAATATTAATTGTCTAAAAAAAGAGAAAGAAAGATTTGTCTGTTCCAAATAAAAGAGGTAATTTTGTGCCCGATTATTCCGCACCGGGTTTAATTAAGTGTATTCTAAGTGATTAGAGGCCACCCGACGGAGCTAACTTATACATTATATATAAGAAATGTACGCAATTGTAGAAATCAACGGCCAGCAATTCAAAGCAGAAGCTGGCAAGAAACTGTTTGTACACCACATGCAAAACGCTGAAGCCGGTGCAACAGTAGAATTCGAGAAAGTTCTTTTGGTAGACAAAGACGGCAACATCACTGTAGGTGCTCCCACAGTAGAAGGTGCAAAGGTAGTTTGCGAAGTTGTTTCCGGTTTGGTAAAAGGCGACAAGGTTCTTGTTTTCCACAAGAAAAGAAGAAAAGGCTATCGCAAACTGAACGGTCACCGTCAGCAATTCACAGAGTTAACAATTAAGGAAGTAGTAGCTTAATCAAATTAAAACAGTAAGAAGAAATGGCACATAAAAAAGGTGTCGGTAGTTCTAAGAACGGCCGCGAATCACAGAGCAAGAGATTAGGCGTTAAGATATTTGGTGGCGAAGCTTGCAAGGCAGGTAACATCATCGTTCGTCAAAGAGGTACTGAATTCCATCCGGGTAACAACATCGGTATGGGTAAAGACCACACTCTTTTCGCCTTGGTAGACGGAACTGTACAATTCAAAGTAGGTAAAGAAGACAGAAGATTCGTTTCTGTTATTCCTGCCGAAAATGCAGAAGCATAAGTTTCCGGACAAAAAATAAAGCGAAGGGATGCAATCAGACAGATTGCATCCCTTTCTTTTTAAGCGCAAAAATAAGCAAGTTTCTTTTTTGTAATACTTTTGATTTGCACTATCTTTGCCCTCACAAATCCGGAATATCATAAAAACAAGTATAAGATATGCTTACCATTAAACAAATTACAGACAATACCGACGCGGTAATCCGCGGACTGGAGAAAAAGCACTTCAAAAACGCCAAAGAAACCATTGAGCAAGTGCTGGAAACCAACAACAAACGACGCAACACCCAAACAATCTTAGATAAGAACCTGTCGGAAGTCAATTCCCTGTCCAAATCTATCGGAATGCTGATGAAAGAGGGCAAGAAAGACGAGGCAGAGACTGCCAAAAACCGTGTAGCCGAATTGAAAGAAGCCAACAAGGCATTGCAGGAAGAAATGGACCAAGCCGCAACCGACCTGCAGAACCTGCTCTATACAATCCCCAATGTTCCTTACGACAGCGTACCCGAAGGTGTAGGCGCCGATGACAATGTGGTGGAAAAAATGGGCGGTATGGAAACCGAACTTCCCAAAGATGCGCTTCCACACTGGGAACTGGCCAAGAAATACGACCTGATAGACTTTGACCTGGGTGTTAAAATCACGGGTGCGGGCTTTCCTGTATATAAAGGAAAAGGCGCACAGCTCCAACGTGCGCTCATCAACTTCTTCCTGGACGAGGCACGCAAGTCGGGCTATACGGAAATAATGCCGCCGACAGTGGTCAATGCCGCTTCCGGTTACGGAACAGGCCAGTTGCCCGACAAAGAAGGTCAGATGTACCATTGCGAAGTGGACGATTTGTATCTGATTCCGACTGCCGAAGTTCCCGTAACGAATATCTATCGCGATGTAATCCTTGACGAAAAGCAGCTCCCTATCAAAAACTGCGCTTATACACAATGTTTCCGTCGCGAAGCAGGCTCATACGGTAAAGACGTGCGCGGCTTGAACCGTCTGCACGAATTCTCCAAAGTAGAATTGGTACGCATCGACAAACCGGAACATTCCAAAGAGTCTCACCAAGAGATGTTGGACCATGTGGAAGGATTGCTCCAAAAACTGGAACTGCCCTATCGCATCCTGCGTCTGTGTGGTGGCGACATGAGTTTTACAGCTGCCCTTTGCTTCGACTTCGAGGTGTACTCCGAAGCACAGAAACGCTGGCTGGAAGTAAGTTCGGTATCCAACTTCGACACTTACCAGGCCAACCGCCTGAAATGCCGCTACCGTACAGCGGAAAAGAAAACAGAGCTTTGCCATACACTGAACGGTTCTGCACTGGCACTGCCGCGTATCGTAGCAGCGCTATTGGAAAACAACCAGACACCGGAAGGTATCCGCATTCCGAAAGCACTGGTTCCGTATACAGGATTTGAGATGATTGACTAAGGAAACATCATTTCCTCATTCAAAATAATAAAAGGTGCGTCAGAATATAAAATTCCTATTATTCTGACGCACTTTTCATACAAAGCAGAAGGCTGAAAGTCTTATATCTTACAGGAATGTGTGTCAAAACTAAAATCCCCATAATTGTCCCCTCACTCCTCAAGTTCCTCTTCCCTTAAAAGTTCATTCTCTATCCTCAAAACCCTTTCATCCCTTCCCTCTGCCTCTTTTTTCCCTGCACATTCTTTGTTATTAACAAATAACCCGTATCTTTGCAAAATCTATCATTCTGAAAGAAATCGCGTAATTACACCAACAAAATTATAAGATAATGAATAAAATCATTAGCAAAGAACATTTCTCTGAAAAGGTCTTCAAATTAGTAATTGAAGCACCGTTAATTGCTAAATCGCGCAAGGCAGGACACTTTGTAATAGTACGTGTAGGCGAAAAAGGCGAACGCATGCCGCTGACCATTGCCTCTGCAGACCCTGTAAAGGGAACTATCACTTTGGTTGTACAGGAAGTAGGTCTCTCATCTACCCGCTTGTGTGAGCTGAATGAAGGTGATTATATAACCGATGTTGTCGGTCCGCTGGGACAAGCCACCCATATCGAGAACTTCGGAACTGTTGTTTGCGCCGGTGGCGGTGTGGGTGTAGCCCCGATGCTCCCCATCGTGCAGGCATTGAAAGCTGCCGGTAACCGTGTGATTACAGTGCTGGCAGGACGCACCAAAGAGCTGATTATCCTTGAAAAAGAGATGCGCGAAAGCTCCGACGAGGTCATTATCATGACGGACGACGGTTCATACGGCCGTAAAGGTTTGGTTACGGAAGGTGTGGAAGATGTTATCAAACGCGAGAAAGTAAACAAATGCTTCTGTATCGGCCCGGCCATTATGATGAAATTCGTTTGTTTGCTGACGAAGAAATACGAAATACCCACCGATGTATCCTTGAATACCATCATGGTAGACGGAACCGGAATGTGCGGCGCCTGCCGCATCACCATCGGCGGTAAAACCAAATTTGTATGCGTAGACGGCCCGGAATTCGACGGTCACCAGGTAGATTTCGACGAAATGCTGAAACGCATGGGTGCATTCAAAAATATCGAACGCGAAGAAATGCATAAACTGGAAGAACCGCAAACTTGTCAGGCAACCGGCGAAAATACTCAGGCAGAAGATGAAAAAAGCCGCAATGCCGCTTGGCGCCAAGAGTTGCGCAAATCCATGAAAGCCAAAGAGCGTACTGCCATTCCCCGCGTGGAAATGAACGAGTTGGATGCGGAATACCGTTCACACAGCCGCAAGGAAGAAGTGAACCGGGGATTGACCGAAGAACAGGCCCTGACAGAAGCCAAGCGTTGTTTGGACTGCGCCAATCCGGGGTGCATGGAGGGTTGCCCCGTAGGTATAGACATACCACGTTTCATCAAGAATATAGAACGCGGCGAGTTTCTGGAAGCAGCCAAGACATTGAAAGAAACCAGCGCATTGCCCGCTGTTTGCGGTCGTGTGTGTCCGCAGGAAAAGCAATGCGAATCCAAGTGTATCCACTTAAAGATGAACGAAAAGCCGGTTGCCATCGGTTATCTGGAACGCTTCGCCGCAGATTACGAGCGGGAAAGCGGACAAATCTCCGTACCGGAAATCAAAGAAAAGAACGGCATTAAGATTGCTGTAATCGGTTCGGGACCTGCCGGTCTGTCTTTCGCCGGAGATATGGCGAAATATGGTTACGATGTTACCGTCTTTGAGGCACTGCACGAAATCGGCGGCGTATTGAAATACGGTATCCCCGAGTTTCGTCTGCCCAACAAGATTGTGGATGTAGAAATCGAGAACCTTGCCCAAATGGGTGTGAAGTTTATCAAGGACTGCATCATTGGCAAGACATTAAGCGTAGAACAACTGGAAGAAGAAGGGTTCAAAGGCATATTCGTCGCTTCCGGTGCCGGACTGCCGAACTTCATGAACATCCCCGGCGAAAACTCCATCAATATCCTATCGTCCAACGAATACCTGACACGCGTCAACCTGATGGATGCCGCCAGCGAAGATTCCGATACGCCCGTGCCCTTCGGTAAATGCGTAGCCGTTATCGGTGGCGGTAACACGGCTATGGACTCCGTCCGCACAGCCCGCCGCCTGGGCGCCGAACGCGCTATGATTATCTACCGCCGCTCGGAAGAAGAAATGCCCGCACGTATCGAGGAAGTGAAACATGCCAAGGAAGAAGGTGTAGAATTCCTGACACTCCACAACCCGATAGAATACATTGCCGACGAGCAAGGAAAAGTAAAACAGGTGGTTCTTCAGAAAATGGAACTGGGCGAACCCGATGCTTCCGGACGCCGCAGTCCTGTCCCCATTCCGGGAGCTACCGAAACGATTGACATTGACCTTGCCATTGTCAGCGTGGGTGTATCTCCTAATCCGATTGTTCCGAGCTCTATCAAAGGACTTGAATTGGGGCGCAAAGGTACGATTGCCGTAAACGACAGTATGCAGTCGTCCATACCGACCATTTATGCCGGTGGCGACATTGTCCGCGGCGGCGCTACCGTAATCCTTGCTATGGGCGACGGGCGGAAAGCTGCTGCAGCGATGAATGAACAACTGAAGAACTAAAGAAGTTTCACCATAAAAAGAAAGAAAGCGTATCGCAATGAACGATACGCTTTCTTTTTCTTTCTATCTGATACAGAACTTACTTCACCACCTTGTTTGTCACCGGATCGGGAAAAATCACCGTCGGCTTAAACGTCTTGGCCTCTTCAAAGTCCATCAATGCATACGACATGATAATAACAATGTCATCCGGTTGAACCCTGCGGGCTGCCGCGCCGTTCAAACAGATTTTGCCCGAACCGCGCTCGCCTTTAATGATGTAAGTTTCAAAACGTTCACCGTTATTATTGTCGGCAATATAAACCTTTTCGCCGGCAATCATGTTAGCGGCATCCATCAAATCCTCGTCAATCGTGATGCTCCCCATATAATTGAGGTTGGCTTCCGTAACACGGGCACAATGGATTTTAGACTTCAACACTTCAATCATCATAAGATTGGCTTTTTTATGTTTATTATTCCTTATACTTGATATTGTCAATCAGGCGGACTTCTCCGCAGAACACCGTAATGCAACCCACGGCATACGAGGTATCTTCCCAATCGGCAATCCTCTGCAACGTATTACCGTCCACCAGTTCAAAGTATTCCAGACGCAAGCCGGGAGCGGCTACAATGGTATCTTCCACAAACTTCTGTGTCTCAGCAACCGTATGCGAAGCCGCAAAGGTACGACTTTCAAATAAAGTCTGCGAAATTTTCAAGGCATTTTTGCGTTCCTCGTCAGACAAACGGGCATTGCGGCTACTCAGCGCCAAGCCGTCTTCCTCACGTACGATGGGACAACCTACAATCTCCAACGGATACTTCATCTGATGCACCATTTCACGGATAATGGCCAATTGCTGAAAATCCTTCTCACCAAAATAGGCGCGATCCGGCTGCACCGCATCAAACAACTTGCTCACAATCTGACACACACCGTTAAAGTGTCCCGGACGAAAGGCTCCCTCCATTACCGTATCCAAAGGTGCGTAGCTGAATCGGCGCGTATCCGGTTCCGGATACATCTCCTCCACTGCCGGAGCAAAAACAAACGCAGCCCCACATTCTTCCAGCAAACGACAATCAGCTTCCGGCGTACGGGGATATTTGATTAAATCATTCTGGTCATTAAACTGAGTAGGATTTACAAAAACACTGACTACAGCGGCATCATTCTCCGCCACACAACGTTTTACCAATGAAGCATGACCGGCATGCAAGGCCCCCATCGTAGGTACCAGGCCGACCTTCTTACCCTGGGCTCTCATAGCCGAAAGTCCGGCCTGCAAGTCCTTGATAGTATGTACTATT
>UMIA01077719.1_pt1 | contig 10908 bp, 8 predicted proteins | sample 1965701 | NCBI WGS metagenome assembly UMIA01 (sample SAMEA4836113, study PRJEB28245) | human gut metagenome | biome: gut microbiome; material: fecal sample | place: Denmark | collected 2008 | reverse complement strand
TAGTTGTTCCAGTTCTGTACAAATGCAAAGATTGCCTGTACTGCAATTGCCGGCTTCATCATCGGAATTGCAATGGAAATAAAGGTTCTGAATTCGCTGCATCCATCGATTCTAGCGGCTTCTACGATGTCCAACGGGAAGGAGGACTTCATGTATTGACGCATATAGAATACGATTGCCGGAGCGGCAATCGCCGGAACGATCAGCGGAATGAAGGAGTCTGCCAAGCCCAGTGTACCAACCATGAACTGTACGAAACCGGTAGAAGTTACCTGAATCGGGATCATCATAACGGCAAGAATGAGCGTGTAAGCACCATCACGAACCTTGAACTGATAAACGGTCAAACCGTATGCAGTCATTGCAGAGAAGAATACTGTCAGAATGGTAGAACCAGCTGCGATAATCAAGCTGTTCCGATAACCACGCAACAAATCCCATTGCGGAGACTGTGTTGTGATATTCTTCATGTTTTCAACAAAGTTGCTGCCCGGAATCAGCGATACCGGCGACTGCAGGATGGCATTATGACCACGGCAAGCATTTACAATCATCAAGTACAGCGGCACTAAGCAAACCAATGTCAACAGAATGCAAACGATGAAGCATCCAGCGGACTTTAAGTTCTGTACCAGTCTGTAATTATCCTTTACACCAACTTGTTCCATTAGTCCACGCCTCCCATCTTTGCCAGCTTCTGTTCCCGCTTATAAGCCTTAACGAGTTCCTTCCGTTCCTTCTTCTTCCGAGCTTCATCAGCATCCCGGTTCATCCGGAATACGATAATACCCAGAATTGCAGTGATGATAAAGAGGATGATGGAAGCCGCACCGGCATAACCATACTGTACCTTATCTTCACTGGTACGGAAGTTCTTATATACGAATACAGCAGCTGTTTCCAGATACTTGTTGATGGTTTCTCTCTTGGTGTGGAACAAGAACGGAATATCGAACATCTGCAAACCACCGATCATGGAAGTGATCAAGGTGTAAACAACCATCGGACGCAGCAACGGCAGAGTTACCTTGCGGAGTACCTGACCACTTGTCGCACCGTCGATTGCAGCAGCTTCGAACAGGGACGGGTTAATACCCAAAATACCAGACATCATCATAATCATGGTATTACCAAACCACAACCATGTCTGAATAAACATAACGATTGCTCGTGACCACGCCGCATTGTCTTCAAACATGAAGGCATCTTTTCCGGCGGATGTCAACAAGCCGTTTACCAAACACATGTTGGAGTTGGAGAAGAAACGCATGAACAACGCTGCAACAGATACAGCAGTGATGATATTCGGCAGGTACATAACAACCTTAAAGAATCCCTGACCCGGAATGTGCAGCTTGGAATCTGTGAACCAAACAGCAAGCAACAGGGACAGGAGAATCTGCGGGATGAAGTTACCAACCCAAAGAATCAAAGTGTTTCCAAAGTCACGGGCAAATTCTGCATGAATCCGACGTGCGGAACGGTCATCGCCACCGAACAGCAATGTCTGGAAATTCTGCAGACCAACGAAGGTATCTCCTTCGGAACCATTTCCGTATACACTCAAGATAAAGGTGTTGATCAGTGGCCAGATCTGAAAGAAAGCGTATACAAGGAAAAATGGTGCAATGAAAAAATATCCATACTTGGCGTAGCTGATTGATTTAATTCTTCTTTGTGCAGCTGATGCCATAAAACACACCCTCTCAAAAATTAAGTAAAATAGTAAGAATAGATAATCGTAAAGAGATAATGACAAATATATGCCTACGGGATAGAACTATCCCGTAGGCGATTATATTTGATCGTGTCAAATTTGGCTATTCAGCTTATTCAACAGTGATGTCAGAGATAGCAGATGCTACAGTGTCGAGGAATTCGTCGTAGCAAGCCTGTTCGTCTGCCAGATCACCCTTGCAGTAAGCAGTTACAGCATCCTGCAGCTTGGTGTTGATGGTACCGTCATACTGAGTTGCGATACCGTCGAGGTCGATTGCGTCAGCAGAATCATACAGAACAGCGAACTGATCCTGACCATCCTTGAACAGCGGGTTGCTGTTCTTGCCGCCTTCTACAACTTCCTTCATAACAGACTTGTTGTTAACGAAGTCGCTGTGGCTTTCGCAATATTCCTTCATGGTAGCGTCATCAACAGTCATAGCCTTGATGAACTGACCAGCGAAAGTACCATTGTCGCAGTTCGGGCTTACGCAGATCCAAGAACCGCCCCAGAACCAGCCGGTCGGGCCTTCTGTGATTGCATACTTACCATATGTAGAACCGCTTTCGCCGCCTTCAGCAGATTCCAGCTGACCACCAGCTGCCAGAGACCAAGACGGGAAGAAGTAACCCATGGTAGCGTCAGCCATTGCACCGTCAGCCTGACCAATTGCATACCAGTCATCTGTCCACTGATCTACAGTGCCGATGTAACCAGCATCATAGTTGGTCTTAGCCATGTTGATGAAGTCGCCCAGGCAAGCCTTTGCGTTGTCAGCAGTGATCTTACCATCCTGAACCCATGCAGTGCTTCTGTTACCAGCGGAGTAAGCTCTCCAAACGCCGCCCAGGGTATCAGCCATAGCAGTCTTGTTGCCAGATGCATCGTATACTTCCTTAGCAGTTGCCCAGAATGTATCCCAGTCAGCTACCTTAGCCTGCATTTCTTCCGGAGTTTTTACACCCAGGTACTGTTCAGCCAGGTCGGTTCTGTAGCAGTAACCACCTGCTGCTGCCTGCCAAGAAGCACCCTTCAGAACGCCGTTCTGATCGGTACCCATTGCTACGGTGTAGCTGTAAGCATCGCTGTACATATCAGCAGTGATACCAACGCTTTCCAGCGGAGCAGAGTTTTCATCGTTGTTTTCATAAGACAGAACCCAGTCTGCATCGCAGATGTACAGGTCAACGTCAGAACCAGAAGAGAAGTATGTCAGATACTGTTCCATAGCTTCTGTACCAGCAGAACCTACGTTCTGATACTTGATCTTGCCAGCCATATCCGGATATGCCTTTTCAACAACCGGGATCATAGCGTTCAGGTCAGTGTCAGTCCAGCACAGAACGGTCAGTGCATCACCGGTATCCGGCATAGAAACTGCACCCAGTTCCGTGCTTGCAGTTGCATCGCTGTCAGAATCTTCAGAAGATTCTTCAGCAGATGTTTCTTCGCTGGATTCTTCAGCAGCAGATGTTTCTTCGCTGGACTCTTCAGCTACAGTAGTAGCAGCTTCAGAAGAGCTGGAAGAAGAATTCTTGTCGTCGCCGCAGCCTACGAATGCAGTTGCAGTCATAGCCAGAGCAGCCAACAATGCCAAAGTTCTTGTTAATTTGTTCATTGGAAATTTCCTCCTTAAATATATTACCTTGTTCCGAACAACCAGAACAAGATAAGCAGCAAGGGTCATTTACCGCCTGTCCCCCATGGCAAGGCGTGCATAAAAGCCCCTTTTGATACACTAAATATACAACAATTTTCGGGGATTGTCAATGATAAAAACCATTCTTTCATTTTTTTTAGGGATTTCAAACAAATAAATGTCCACTTTTTTGTATGAGTTCCACAAAAAATAGGGGGCGTTTTCAGAAAAGGTTACAAAACGGTTAAATCATATTTGTGCAGGTTTTTGAGAATCCTCCCATTTTAAGCAAAACTTACATACAAATAGTCCCGAATCGAAAGAAAAAGCCGGTCTGTCATGCCGTCTGCATAGAGCAGTTCATAAATATTCTGAAAATACTGAATCTGTGTCCGCAGCCGAACAATGGCTTCCGCCTGTTCCGGTGTGACGTTCGGCAGCTTTTGAAAATCCTCTGCCGTGGCGATGTTGATGTCCAGATGGGGAATGGATTCTGAATCCGATGCCATTTTCTCCTCTGGCATCGTCGGCTCTGATGATTCTGATGGCTGTGTATCCGGTTCGGGTGAAATCGTTTGCAGTTCTCCTATTATAAATAGGTATGGGGCAATTTGGGAATAGATTCCACTTCCGATTCCATTGACTTGCTGTAACTCTTCCAATGTCTGAAATCCGCCGACTGCCTCCCGATAAGAAACAATCCGCTCCGCTAAAATTGCACCAACACCCGGCAGCGTTTCCAGTTCTTCCGCTGTTGCCGCATTCAAATCCAATGGATAAGAAATCTCCGGCTCAGCTTCTTCTGGGAACGCCAATTCCGCTGCATCTGGCTGTGCTGGTTCTGTTTGTCTTACTGGAGCAGTTGTAGAACCTGCTGATTTTGTAGTGGTTTCTGCTTTTGTAGGCTTGTCCCAGTCAAAAACAGGCTGTCGATTTGCATTTTCAGAATCCGCTTCTGTTTCCAGCGGTTCAGTTTGCGGTTCGGATTCTGCTGACTCCCCCGAAGCAGTTGTAACCCATGTAATCGCCGGAATGGTATCCTGCTCGGCGAAGCTCTGCACAGCTAAAACGACCACCGCCGTTCCCATCATTGCCAAACCCAGCAACGATTTCCAAAGTTGTTTTCGTTTCATTTTCATGCCCATTTACAAAAAGGGGAAAGACAACGGATGCCGTCTTTCCCCCCTCGTAGTTGTTTTTGATTCCGTTAGATTCTTGCAACGCCGGTGTCTTTTGCAGCCTGTGCAACCGCAGCTGCAACTGCTTCTGCAACACCCTTTTCCAATGCACTCGGAATGATATATTCCGGACAAAGCTTTTCATCTGTTACGAAGGATGCAATTGCCTTTGCAGCAGCAATCTTCATAGCATCGTTGATTTCCTTTGCGTGTACATCCAGTGCACCACGGAAGATGCCCGGGAATGCCAGAACATTGTTAATCTGGTTCGGGAAGTCACTTCTACCAGTACCAACGCAATATGCACCAGCTGCCAGTGCTTCTTCCGGCATGATTTCCGGTGTCGGATTTGCCATTGGGAACAGAATCGGCTTTTCAGCCATGCTCTTTACCATTTCCGGTGTTACGCAATTCGGAGCAGAAACGCCGATGAAAACATCTGCACCAACCAGAACATCTGCCAAAGAACCAGCCTTATGACCACTATTTGTAATCTTTGCCATCTGTTCCTTTTCCTTGTTCAGACCTTCTCTGCCTTCATAGATTGCACCCTTCCGGTCACAGAGAATGACATGATGCGGGTCGAGACCCATTGCAATCAGCAGGCGAATAATCGCAATCCCTGCTGCACCGGCACCACTGGTGACAACCTTGACATCCTTCAGGTTCTTGCCAGTCAGCTTCAGAGCGTTCATCATGGCTGCCAGTGTTACAACGGCAGTACCATGCTGGTCATCGTGGAAAATCGGAATATCGCAGCATTCCTTCAGCTTTTCTTCAATTTCAAAGCAACGAGGTGCGGAAATATCTTCAAGGTTGATACCGCCGAAGCTGCCAGCGAGCAGACGAACAGTATTCACAATATCGTCTACATCCTTGGAGCGAATGCACAGCGGAATCGCATCTACATTACCGAACTTCTTGAACAGGGCACACTTACCTTCCATAACCGGCATACCTGCTTCCGGGCCAATGTCGCCCAGACCCAGAACAGCAGTACCATCGGTCACAACAGCAACGAGGTTGCCTCTTCTGGTCAGCTTATAGCTCAGGTCAACGTCTTTCTGGATTTCCAGACAAGGCTGTGCAACACCCGGAGTATATGCCAAAGACAAATCGTCTGAGGTTTCCAGCGGTGCACGCAGTGCAATTTCAAACTTGCCCTGCCAGTCGTAATGCAGCTTCAAAGATTCTTTTGCGTAATCCATTTTGAAAACTTCCCTTCGTTTTACAAATTACATTTGATTCCGGAAATAACCGGTTTTCGCCATCGCACAAAATACGGGCAGCAGCAAAATTGCCGCTGCCCGTATTCACTCTTTTCAAATTGTTGCGGTTTCACCCACTGCAATTAGCGTATGAAGAACAGCGTTGATTATTCTGCTTTCATTGCGTCAATTACTTCCCGGAGAGCAGCTGCACTCTTGCGAACAGCTTCTTCTTCTTCCGGCAGCAGCGGCGGTGTGATTTCCCGTTCAATTCCGTTTGCACCAACCACGCAAGGCAGGCTCAGGCAAACATCCTTAACGCCGTAACGGCTGCCGTCCTGCAATGTGGAAACAGTCAGAATCATCTTGGTATCCCGCAGGATTGCTTCTGCAATCTGGCTGACAGACAGTGCGATCGCATAATAGGTTGCACCCTTGCACTTGATGACTTCTGCACCACCAGCACGAACTTCCTGTTCGATTGCATCCTTATCTCCCAGATTGTCGATGTGTGCACAGTAATCATCGAACTTCATACCGTCAATGGAAGACAGCGACCACGGAATCATAGAAGAATCGCCGTGTTCTCCAAATACATAAGCATGAATATTCTTGATGTTCAGGTTTGCGTGATCTGCCAGACATGTCCGCAGACGAGAAGAGTCCAGAACGGTACCAGAACCGAATACGTGCTTCGGATTCAGACCGGAAACCTGAATAGCTTCATAAGTCAAAACATCAACCGGATTGCTTACAATGATGTAGCAAGCATTCGGTGCATACTTTGTAATTTCCGGCATAACAGATGCCATAATCTTTGCATTGGTCTTGCACAGGTCAATTCTGGTCTGACCCGGCTTTCTTGCGATACCAACAGTAATGACAACCAGATCAGAATTGACTGCATCTGCATAATCGCCATCCCGCACATCAACTGCCGGACAAAATGCAGTACCCTGCATAATATCCATTGCTTCACCCTTTGCCTTCGGCTTATTGATATCTACCAGCAGCAATTCAGAACAAAGTCCCTTAATTGCAAGGGTAAATGCGATGGAAGCACCAACATTACCAGCACCAATGACGGTTACTTTTTTTCCCTTTTTCACGAAATCCACTTTTCATATCCTCCTAACACAGAATGATCTTTGATCGCTCAAAACAAAACCGATACACAGCAGTCTCACAGAATTCCCCACTATGTATTGTCTTTCATTATACCATATCCGTTCCGTTTTTGCAAGATGGGAATGAATTTCTTTGCATTTTTGTGATATTTCACAGAATTTCGTAGAATTTCAAAGAAAAAGCGAGCAAAAAGCAATAGAATCGAAGAAAAGTAAAACACCCATCCGTTTGCACAGATGGGTGTTTTAGTAAGGGGATTTTTATGAAAAAAATTTTTAAGAAAAGATACTTATATTATACCCGCAGCAAGGGTGTTTGTCAAGCAATTTTGCCCGACTTTTTTTATTTTACATTTTTCGTCAAATGCGTTCACATCTGGCAGAAATCCGGATAGTAAAATGCCCATCCGTTCGCACAGATGGGCATTTTAGTAAGGGGATTTTTATGAAAAAAATTTTTAAGAAAGGATACTTATATTATACCCGCAGCAAGAGCATTTGTCAAGCAATTTTACCCGACTTTTTTTATTTTACATTTTTCGATAAATGTATTCACATCTGGCAGAAATCTGAGATAGTAAAATGCCCATCCGTTTGCACGGATGGGCATTTTAGTAAGGGGATTTTTATGAAAAAAATTTTAAGAAAGGATACTTATATTATAGGGTGCAGAGGGAAATTTGTCAAGCACTTTTTTCTATAATTCACAGATTCTTTACAATTGTGCTTCGTCTGCCGACTCCAGCACATGCACATCCACCTTGTGATAGGGAATCTCAATGCCATTCTCATCCAGTGCCTGCTTAGTCTGTTCCATCATGTCATAGTAAACCGTCCAGTAATCCGTACTATTGCACCAGACACGCAGCAGCAATTCGATTGCATCGGAACCCTGATTTTTCACAACCAAATCTGGAACTGGATCTTTCAAGGTCAATGGATGTTTGGCAACCGTTTCAAGAATGATCTTCCGAGCCGTTTCCAAATCTGATTCATATGAAATTCCCAAATTGAGTTCTACTCGCCGTGTTTCTTTCTCGGTATAATTGATAATTTTTGCAGCAGTTACTTTTCCGTTTGGAATAAAAGCAACCGTATTATCTGCTGTAACGATTTTTGTATAAAGAATGTCAATCTGTTCCACTTTTCCGATAGTGCCATCAATCTGAACCGTATCGCCCTGCTTTACAGGTTTCGAAAATAGCAAGATAAAACCACCTGCAAGATTGGAAAGGCTATCTTTCAACGCCAGTGCAACGGCAACTCCGGCGGAGGCAATCACTGCCACAATCGAATCCATTGGTACATCTAAAATAGAAAGCACGATGACTGCTAAAATTGCATATAAAATAATCTGAATCACAGAACGAATGAATCCCACCGCAATGCGGTCAAGGTTCGAACGCTTCAAACCGTGGGAAACAAGCCGCAGCAGATATTTAATCAATGCATAACCAATAAAGGCAAAAATAATTGCCATAATCAGGGATGGAATGGCGTTTTTAATGGGCGTTAGGACGGCATTCAACACCCGGGATGCGTGATGAACTTCTTCGCCCATGCTTTCCACAACATTTTCCAAAGGGGCTGTCTGGGTTTCTGTCAGTGGCGAAGTCGTTTCAAAAGTGGTTGTCAGTAATTGCGTAGTCTGCAAAATAAAAACCTCCTGTTTCTTTCTTTGCTATTCAGTATAACGAACTTTTTTTGTTCTGTCAAGGACGTTTTCGGCAGGTTATTTGGCTTCTTTTTGCTGAAATTCGGTTTGCTGCTGTTCATAGAGCTGTTCCACAAACTGTTCTACTCTGCCCTTGTTGCGTTCGGTAAGGTCGGAGAAATATTTCGGGCAGTCGGTTTCTTCCGCAACAACTGGCATTCCCTGCGGAAAGTTGGTTCTTCCGGCGATATAATCAATGCTCACCTGATAGAAATCTGCCAGCTGTACCGCAAAATCCAGCGGAACGGTATGCTTGCCCTGTTCATAATTCGTGTAGGTCGTTTTATGCATATACAGCTTTTTACAGAGTGCCTCTTGTGTGAGGTCGCTGTCTTCCCGTAAATCTCGAATTCTTTGGTAATGTTGCATAATTTGGAAAACTCCTTTTTATGATAGTTTCCGAAATTATACCACAAATGCAGACGCAGGCTTGATTTTTTACAATAAACGTGGTATTTTATTCTTGTAAAACCATCATTTGTTGTATTTTTGGATGAAAAAAGGAGGATTACTCATGACAAAAACAAACATTCATAAGTGGGTTGCAATCTTAGTCAGTTTCCTGATGATTGGAACGCTATTTTCCATGCTGTCGATAACCAATCTCACCGCATCTGCAATTTCTTGCCAGAAAGATGGATTCGATAAGAGCAGATACACATTAAGTGGAAACATGGCAGAAGATGTTGCCACGATTGCAAAGTCACAAAAAGGAAGAACGGGAGCACAATTTGGATATACAGAGGCATGGTGCGATGAATACGTTGCAGACTGTATTGAAAATGCGGGAGCAGATTCTTCTATTGTCGGACACGGCGGAACAGTTGCTGACTTCGAAGCTGTCATGCGAAAAAAGGGTGCTGTTGAAGTAAGTTCTCCGCAGGTGGGCGATTTGGTATTTTTCACGTATTCGCACGTTGAAATTATAACAAAAGTGGAAAATGAAACGGTATATTGTGCAGGCGGCAACAACGGCGGAACGGGAAACTATAAAACAAATTATTGTGCCGGAGAAAGAAAGCTGTATGCTACGGCAAGATTGTATTTAAGACCAAATTATAAAAATATAAATGTTGAACCGCCAACAAATTTATCCATTCAATCGGATAAAACAACAATTGCAGCTGGTGAATCCATCTTATTTTCTTATACTATAGAAAATTCTAATGATTCTTATATCGGCATTGATAAGGATGGCACTCGTTATGCATCTATTCCTGTTTCTGGGACATCTGGCACAGTATCCTATACGTTCACAGAACCGGGTTCATATTGTGTAATTGTAGAAGGTAGCAATCCATATGGATATAAATTTTGTGATAATGGAATCTGGATTTTAGTAAACGAAGCTACTACACCAACAAATTTATCCATTCAATCAGATAAAACAACAATTGTAGCTGGTGAATCCATCTCATTTTTTTACACCATAGAAAATTCTAATGATTCTAATATCGGTATTGATAAGGATGGCTCTCGTTATGCATCTATTCCTGTTTCTGGAACATCTGGCACAGTATCCTATACATTCACAGAACCAGGTACATATTGTGTGATTATAGAAGGTAGCAATCCATATGGATACAAATTTTGCGATAAAGGAATTTGGATTTTAGTAAATGAAGCTGCCCCACCAACAAATTTATCCATTCAATCAGATAAAACAACAATTATAGCAGGTGAACCCATCTCATTTTCTTATACCATAGAAAATTCTAATGATTCTAATATCGGTATTGATAAGGATGGCTCTCGTTATGCATCTATTCCTGTTTCCGGAACATCTGGTACAATATCCTATACGTTTACAGAACCGGGTGTATATTGTGTAATTGTAGAAGGTAGTAATCCATATGGATACAGATTTTGCGATAAAGGAATTTGGATTTCAGTAACATATGCTCCCGGCGACCTCAACCAAGACGGTACGCTCTCCCTCACTGACCTTATCCCCCTCCAGCAATCGCTTCTCCGTCAAACCACCCTCACCGCTGACCAAGCCCAGCTTGCCGATTACAACGGTGACGGCAGCATCAACGTACTGGATTTGATGCTTCTAAAACGGGCACTGCTTGCCCTTTAATCTCCGCCAGTATTTCCCCAATAAACGGTCTGCCGAGTCCTTCAGCAGACCGTTTTTCTCTGCCCACACCGTTGACAGAACCCACGGAAACTGTTATAATATTGTTACAAGTACAAGCTTCATTTTTTTGCATTCTGCACAATTTTGTACGTTTTCTAGGAGGTTTCCGTATGCGTCAACAACCACTTCCCTACCGCATTGCCCTCGGCGGAACGCTCGCTTCGTTCTGTCTGCTGTTT
>UMIA01076564.1_pt1 | contig 11096 bp, 10 predicted proteins | sample 1965701 | NCBI WGS metagenome assembly UMIA01 (sample SAMEA4836113, study PRJEB28245) | human gut metagenome | biome: gut microbiome; material: fecal sample | place: Denmark | collected 2008 | reverse complement strand
CTGTTTTCCGGCTTTTTCTCCTTTTTTCACCGGAGCAGTCTGTTCTTCTGGAAGAACCACTTTCTTTTTCACATGATCCGGTTTTGTTCCATCTGTACTGAGATATCGGAATTTTCCTTTATAGACAAGACTGGCTTCCTGCTTTACTCCCTTTCGGATCTTCAGAGGTTTCAATTTTTCCGGTACATCATCTGTATATAATATACATTTTGAAAAGCCATAATTTAAAAGGGCAGCCGCATCACGAAATCTTGTTTTGGGGTCCGGCGCTGCCATCACAGAAGCGATCAGTGTAATCCCGTTTCTTTTTGCCACTGCACTGAGACAATATTTGGCAATACTGGTACTTCCTGTTTTCAGTCCCATACATCCTTCATAACTCCGAAGCAGTTTATTTGTATTCGTCAGAGTAAATTTGGAGGAACCTTTTCTGGTTACATGGGTAATATCTTCCATCCATACCGACGAATATGTAAGAACTTCCGGATACCGACTGATCAGTTCCCGGCTCATAAGTGCAATATCATAAGGAGTGGTATAATGATCTTTTGATTCTGTCAACCCACAACAATCCACAAAATGTGTGTTCTTCATGCCAAGTTTCTCTGCCCTCTGATTCATCTGTTCCACGAAGGTCTGCTCAGTCCCTGCAAGATGTTCTGCCATTGCCACGCTGGCATCATTTCCGGATGCGATCACAATACATTTGATCATGGTTTCTGCTTTTTGTGTTTCCCCTTCTTCCAGATATACCTGGGAACCGCCCATGGATTTCGCATAAGCGCTTGTCGTGATCGTATCATCCAAATGCAGCCTGCCATCCCGAATGGCATCAAAGATCAGGATCAGCGTCATAATTTTTGTAATGCTTGCAGGGCTTCTTTTCGTATCCGGATCTCTGGAATAGATCACTGTGCCTGTCTCTTTCTCCATCAGTACCGCACCTGGTGCTTCAATAAGGTTCTGATTTGAATTTTCCAGCGTTTCGTCAGGTTCTCCCCGGACACCAAGAGGGCTGAAAATAAAATTCAGTGCTATGCTCCATACCACTATACTCTTTTTGATCCTGCTGTATTTCATAAACTCACTCCTATAAAATTCTCTCTGTTCTATTTTAAAGGCTTCTGTCCTGAAATATGCCAGAAATCCCAAAACAGACCGAAGAGAACAAAAGCTCTTTGCTTCTATTCTCCCGGTCTCTTTCTTATGAAAACAGTAAGGGAATCGTATTTTTTATACAGTCATTGTGAGAATACCTGTCATATCTGGCTTTTTCATTCACAAAAGTAAGAGATGCCTCTCTGTTTTCCATTGTTAAGGCAGCAACACCTGTGGCAATTTCTTTTGGATCTTTTCCATAGGCTGCCTCTGCTTCTTTCACGATCCGGACATTTTCTGTATTTGCCAGGACTTCTTTCAGATAGTACCGTAAAACAGGTTTTTCCCAGACTGTATACTGACCCAGGGGAATATTCTGAAATGTAACTGCGGCAACGGCATAGCCATTTTCATCCACTTCGTAACTGTCTGGCACAAAAGTCACATAATCTTCATAATGATGAGAAACGCCCGCCAGATCTGTTCCTTCTACAGAAAAGAAAAATGTTGGATTTCCATGCGCCCAGATAATATCCGCTTCTTTTATTTTCTTCATTACAGTAATCGTTCCAAAAGGCAGGATCACAGGTGTATTTTCGGCCTGCAGAAAAATCTCACTCGTCAACACACCTTCTTTTTTCTCAAAAACAACGGTTTTGTCATAATTGCCTTTGTAGTTCTCCGGATTTTTTGTTTCCACGATCCGGAACTTCCCACCGTTTTCCTCTGTGATCAGAAGTTCTTCCGTATAGTACGATTCTCTGTCGCTGTCATATCTTAAAATTCTCTTTTCGCCCAGATCATCTTCATAGGCTTTCTTTTCCTGGTTCCACTGATAAACTGTAAATTCCGCTCCGGTAAGCGGCTCTCCAGTATATACATCTGTTTTTTTCAGGCGGATAACTCCCTTATATTCTGGTACTTTTTTATTCTGTACTTCCAGAAAAAGACTTACGCTTTCATCTGATATATCTACTTCCTGTTCCCATTTTCCTTCATATCCTTTCGGATTCCTGGTTTCTGTTATTTTAAATTTTCCGGTATTATCAGCTGTCTGCAAAAGTTCTTCACTGACATAAAGCTGCTGTTCACTGTCATATTGCAGAACTGTTCCTGTTGTCTTATACGCTTTCCTGGCAGCACTGTATTCATACAGCGTAAACTCTGCATCTTCCAGAATATCTCCGGTTTCTTCATCCGTTTTCCGGATTTCAATTTTCCTTTTATTTTTCTGATAATTCAGGGCTTCAAAGGTAAAGGTTTTAGCTGTTCCTGGCTCTGTCAGCCTGATATCTTTCTGCCAGTTTCCAGTATAATTTACAGGTGCTTTTGTCTCACGGATGCGGAATTTTCCCTGATTATCCTCCGTATAAGAAAATTTTTCCGAATTATAGGTTCGCTTCTGTTTGTCATAAGTCAGTGCTTTTCCGGTTTTTCCATAACTTCCTGTCTTCTTGCTCCATTCATATAAAGTAAATGCCGCACCGGCAAGCGGATCTCCGGTATCACCATCTTTTTTTGTAATAACAACTGTTCCACTGATATCCATAATATCTGTCACACTTACAGCCGTTGTTTTTCCGGATAAAACAGTAAAACTTTTAATCGCTGTGCTTAAGAGATAGCCTGTTGGTGCCTTTATTTCTTTCACATAATATTTACCCGGAATCAATTTGGAAAATGTGTAAACTCCCGTTTTATCTGTGGTTCCGATCTCTATCCTCTGATCTTTTTTATATCTGGTACGGTAACCGGACTTCAATGCTTCTGCCGCATAGATCGCATACTGTGCACCTGCAATCTTTTTTCCGGTATTAGCCTCTGTCTTGGTAATTTTTACATTTCCGTAACCAGATGGTTTCATTGAAAACGTGAGCTGTCCTCTTGTTCCCTGATATACGTATGCTCCAAAATCCTGCACTCCATCTTTTCCTGTCTGTGATTTTCCATCTACCAGAATATAAGAAACCGGCTGTAACAGCATTTTACAGGAATACTTTTGTGATGCTGACGTCTCCAGTGGAAAGATCAGGTAAAAGCGGGCCCCATCTTTCAGAGTCAGACTTGTACCACTCATCATATTCGGACTTGTCAGATGTGCTTCCCGGTCTGCTGCACTTTCCCAATAGGCAAGCTGCCAGGTTGCTGTGGCCGGCCTGGTTATTATAATCCCATTTCCCGCTTTTCCTCCATCTGTTATTTTCAAAAGCGGGCTCATCTGAAATCCGTTTTTCATACTATTCGGTATATACGGCAGATTGTCCGGCCTCGATCGAAATACACTAAGTGGAATTGTCTGACCAGTTGCAGATATCCAGCCGTCTTCTCCATAAACAGACAAAGCAGCTTTATTTCTGGGTGGAATCGTCAATGTCCTGATCTTATTCAGGAAACGGTTGATTCCCACATGCTCCACCTCAGTTTCTGTCGCATAGCCACAATCATTAAAATATGCTTTAGAAAGAGCAATGTGTGTAAAAACATATCGATTCTGCCATTTCGACCAGTTTATGTGACCGCAGGATGGATCATAACTGGTTCCCAGATCTCCCGGACCGCCATATCCAAAATACAGCAGTTTCTGAACTGTAGAATTTTTCAGCACTTTGACTGCATCATTTTTCAGTGTAGTGCTGTCCACGCCATCTTTTGTGGCTTTCAGACAATATAAGGGAGAAACTTTTTCTGCTCCCGTATCATCTACATAGTGTACGGATCGATAAGTGCAGCCCATGCGGGTCTGGTTTCCGGATCCCCAGAAATCATTTGCAGCTGTCCAGATTTCATCACAGTAAACTCTTGTCCAGACATCCAGGTAGTACTGAGAAGCACCCAACGCAGTAACCGCAAGAGTCTCATTGTCGTCTGCCGTTACCTGTGCACTTTCCGTCTGCGTAAAACTCTCCGCAAGAGCCGGTGAAAACGCAATCATTTCTCCATTTTCAATATCCTGGATCAGTTCCTGTGCTTCTTCGCTGTTTCCGGTCAGAAGATCTGCATTTTCCTCCGAAAAGACCGCAAAATCCGCTTCCTCACCGGACTGCTGCTCTTCTTCTGAAAAAATTTCTGCTGTTTTCTTATCATTTTCAGAAAAATTTCCAGACTGTTTATTTTCCGAAATCTCTGTTTCGGAATCACCCTGTGCCAGTGTTTCTTCTGTATCAGAAACTACATTTTGTTCCTGCTGTATACTTTCTGTTTCTGATCCACCATCTTCTGGATCTTCATTTTCCACAGCTTCCTCTATCTCTGGCAGATATTCTGAAGAGATTCCCATAACCGTACTGGCAGAAGCAGCTATGGAGGAACCAGAGATCAGCAGTGCCAGCAATGTACCGGTTATTTTTCTTTTCAATTTTTTCTTCCTCCTTTCCTGAGTACCAGAATTCCGGCAAGAAGGGCCACTTCTTCCAAAATCAGGAAAAATCGGATTCCTGTATCATCTCCTGTTTTTACCGGAGCTGTTTTCCCGGAGGAAGCTCCTGTTTTCCTGAAATATCCATCAGAATTTTCTTCTTTTTCGGACTGCCCGGCAGGAGTTTGAGATGGCTGTATTTTTTCTTTTTGATCTTCTTCTACGGAAAATATCCATTTTACATCCCCGTTACGAAGTGCAAAATCATTATTAAGCTCTGATGGAACTGTAATCTGGAACTTCATTTCTCCGGATTTTCCCGGTTGGAATATTCCCAGCGAAACAGCTTTATTCAGAGAAACAGCCAAAAGATCTCCGGAATACAGTTTCTTTCCATCCATTGATATCACAAGCTTTAACTTTTTCAGAAATTCCTGATCTTTCACAGACTTACATTCCGCTGAAGTGCGGAAAAAAATCTCCGCCGTATTTTCCGTTGCATTTTTGATCTTAACAGAATCCTCAAGAACATCTCCCGGCATTGCCGCAGAAAATCCTGCAAAGAAATCTTCCGGAGCCGCGATCAGTTTATGTGCGTCTCTCTCAAATACTACCCTGAGCTTAACCTGACTCTTCCGTTTTACAACCCGGCCGTTGGTATCATGTATGCATCGCAGGATCTCCTGATTTCCCCAGGGCGACATAGCATTAAAATCCGGTGAAAAATTTGCAGCCTGAATGGCATCTGCCACGATCGTGATCCCCAGTTTTTTCTCCTGATAAGGTTCTGTCCATTCTTCCGGTATTGTCACTCCGGTAAAGATATCTGCGCTTTCTCCCTGCTCCAGCTTTCTGGTACAGTAAAAATACGCACCTTTTTTTACCCAGTATTTCGGCATTCCCGTCAGATTGGTGTCATTTAATCCTTTTCGGTTTTCCAGGTTATCTGCATACGTGATCTTCACTCTTACCCAACACGGTTCCGAACGATTTGTGATCCTTGGGATTTTGGATATCCTGTCACCAGGAAGGACCATTTTCTGATTCTGATACAAAATTTCTTTTCCATTCTTTTTTTCCAGTTCTTTCATCGAAATATTGATATCACCGGTAGAAATATGGTTCGTCACAGTTACTGAATCCGAAAATTTTCCATACGCAGATACACACATTGCAATACTGCCAGCTGTCAGAATTCCCGCCAGTATCCATTTAAGAAATTTCTTCAAGCTTTTCACTCCTCTCTGTATCTGCAGATATCGGGTTTTTAAAATAGTTCCAGGCACTTTCAAAATCAGAAAATCCTTCTGCCTGAACCGATTCTTCATACACATTGATCTCAAAGTCAGTAATACTGTCCTTATATGTATCATCGATCTTAGACGAATCAATGCGGAATCCGCTGCATAAAGGTGTGGTTTTCTCTCCTTCCGTGACAACATTTCGATAGTAATAATACCCGTCTTCATTGTTATACAGCCAGTTTACTGTATCCAGTCCAAGAAGTTCCACCCCTTTTCCAACATCATAATTGGAGTAGGAAAGAGCCATTCTCACATAACAATCCGCATGAAATCCTCTTTCACCACCGGAAAAGTTTCCTGCCCAGATTTCTTTAATATAGGAGGGATTCTCTTCCACTGGTGTCGGAGTCGGATCCGGAAAATTTTCTTCTATTTCTGTTGTCACATGTCCTACTGCCAGTGTATTTACTTTCTGATCAGAAGCGGAAAGATATGCAGCTGTTCCTGCTGTCAAAAGAAAACCGGCAGTAAGAAAAAAACATACAGAAATTTTCAGATTTTTCATCTGGTGACACCACCAGCCTGTCCTTTATTCTGATTTACATATTTCTGATATGCAGCCTTGGCCTGTTCCAGAACAGTTGTACTGTCATCCCCGGTATTCATGGACTGAATCGCATAAGCACGCACCGGCATATCCAGCTGCTGTGTATCCAGCTGTCCTTCAATGATATTGGCAAAAGTTACTGTGTCAAACAGTGTTGTTGTTTTTTCTCCCGGATTTAAAATATGGTTGTAAGCGTAGGTATACACCATATTCTGTCCGATTTCCTTTTTTTCCAGCTGTGTCCAGTCATTGTTCTTTGCATAACTGAAAAGTTCTGTTTTTGCCAGGGCATTTCTGGTCCCGTCCTGAGCCGCGGTAATTACTTCACTGACAGGCACCGACACCTCCAGATACACAAACGCTTCGTTTACGCCAACATTCTTTACATATGGATCTTTTTTGATCACCTGAGTAGGAACAATCTTTGTATTCTCTTCCGGTTTCCACCCTGGTTCATCCAGTTCAATATCTACTTTACCCACTGTAAAACTGTTGGTAGTTGTTTCAAAATCTGTAAGATATGCCGCAGTTCCTCCAGCTGCCAGTGCTGCGATCATTGCTCCAAGTGCGATTCCTTTTACCATTTTTCTGTTTTTCATCATAAATTCATTCCTCCATGCAATTTTTTTTATTCTTTTTTGGGGTATATGCCAGATCAGAGATCACTGACAGACCTGCCATAATACATACGGCAGTAAATGGGATCCGGGCTTTCAGAAAATATATGATATAGCCCAGATAAGGCAGGCAAAAGACCACCCGCCCGATGATCTGCGACTTTGCCACAGGAATCGGATCTGCGTTCTTGTTGGCGTCGCCTTTTGTGATAAAGGTACCTTCTTCTTTCTTCACAACTCTGTGTGTAACAACGGTATCTTCATTATGAAATGTGATAATATCTCCCGTTTCAGGGGAATACGCTCCTTCTTTTGTAAAAACAACGGCTCCTGTTGGAATCTTCGGTTCCATGGATCCGGAATAAACCACATATGGGCGTATCCCGAAAAGACCCGGAAGGAGAAGTACCATAGCAACTATGAGCATCAAAAACAAAGCTGCATTAAATATACATCGAAACAATATTTTCATTTCTATATTCTGTTTTATATACTATTTTGACAAAGATTTCCTGCTGTGGGAAAAGAAGTTTTTTATCCCGATCGTCCGAAAGATCTGGCGGCGACCGGCCCCAAATATACTGGTCCATAAAAACCTGCTTTCTGTCTGTTTCGCAATAAAAATTGTGGATATCATATGGAACGGAACCGTTCCGAAAAGTTCGTCTTATAAAGACGCTTATAGATAAAAATAAGATCTGTTTCAGATGTTGTTATTATAAAACCGGACTGCTGATAAGTCAACGAAATTCGTCCGACAAAATTCGACCATAAATTCCGACTTTCCAGAGAATTCCAGAAAGGAACTGCCACAGTCTTTTACTCCGGCAGTTCCCGGCAATTACTGTTGCGTAAGAGAATAAATGCACTCCAGCGGAATCATCATGATCTCCTGTATTTCTTTTTTCTCCTCTTCTCTGTTTTTTCCTGTAACCGGAATTTCGATTCGAAAAGCCGGCTGATGTATTGTTTCGCCATAAAACTGTTCAGGCCTTCCCATATTTCTGCGGTCCGACTGTTTCTCATAATCCATAGAATATCGTTCCAGTTTTCCTCTTGTACATTTTTTCAGATGACGCGCCAGGCGATAGCCTTTCTGACCAGCAGAAAATCCCTGTTCCTGCCTGTAATAGATGATCTTTTTTCCTGAACTGCAAAAAACCAGGAGCCCCCTGCTTGCATATTCCTGAAAGATGCGTATCAGTGCTTTTGTCTCATTTTCACTTGCCGGCTGCTGGTGTATCTTTTTTCTGTTGCAAAAACTGGTCGGAAAATTTAAAGCCGGATCCATTCCCCTGGCATTGCACACAAATTCATCACAGGGAACATCCTGCATTTTCAGCATCTGCCGAAAGATTGGATTACGCACAGTTCCATAGCCTTTTCGGCAGATCTCATATCCATCCGGATTCACTACCGGAATAATACAAAGTCTTGTCTGATCCAGAAGTTTTCTCACCTCATAAAATTCCTGAACAGTCCATCCACACTCATAATTCCGGCAAAGTTCCACTGCTGTTTCCGCAAGCCTGTCCGACATCTGCCCATCTGTTCCGGAAAAACCAGCTATACAGAAAATACATAGATCTCCGGTCCCTATTTCAAGCATGGGGATCATCCGGTCATCGTGGCTTTTTCCGATCACACGGAACTGTGTGAATTTCTGATATCTCTGAGCCGCTTCCCAGAGCAGATAATAAATATTTTCATAGGTTTTTTCCTGTACTGTTTCCATCTTTTCTTTCCCCCGATCTTTCCGTCATTTTATTATCTATGTATGCGGGAAAGCATAAAAAAAGAACCGGTATCTTAACACCGATTCCTTTTATTCACAAAATAATTCAGGATTCCGCCACCTACAATGATCACCATGGCAACCGCAACCACTCTCTTGGCGGCTTCCTGGGGCAGCTGCCCCTTTGATCCAATGGAAGCCTCATAAAAAGTCAGCGTATAATCAATTTCATGAGGTGCCCCCATGGCCAGTGTATCTGCGATCACTTCCATTTTATCATCCAACGCAGTAACTGGTATGGTAAATACAGAATTTCTGCCCTCTTCGCTTTCGTTCTGGAACTTCTCCCCGTCAACGATCATATAATCATAATTGGAACTGCTCCACTGAAGTTCTGCATACATTCTGCCATTCTTCACCAGCATCAGTGTTGGAGAAGATACACTGGCTTTTCCACTGCCGCCTTCCAGATCTACCTGTATGGAATATTCCCCATCCTCCAGATCTGTTTCTATTCCATTTTCCTTCTGCGCCGCAGCCACAGATACCGGCCCTGCCAGCATCAGTGCGAGAAACAGTACCGGCATTATCTTTATCATGTATTTCATTTCTTTTCTCTCCATTTTCCCGTTCTTTTTGTATCACTATAGCACAATGCATGTTTTCTGTAAAGAACCCTTCCGCCTGTTGAAATGTTCCCTGCTTTCAAGTATAATAGAGAGAAATTTGTGTACAAACGAAAGGAATGAACAGAGATGATCGAAACTAAAAATCTCACCAAAACCTTCGACAGTTTTACTGCTGTGGATTCTCTGGATCTTCGCATAGAAACCGGCGAATTTTTTGGACTTCTTGGTCCCAATGGTGCCGGCAAAACTACTACGATCAGTCTGCTTTCCACTTTGCTTCTGCCCACTGCCGGAGAGATCCTGATCAATGGACAGACATTGGGACGCAACCGACCGGATCTGAAACGTAAGATCAGTGTGATCACACAGGAATATTCCATGCGTCAGGATATGAATATGGATGAGATCATGGAATATCAGGGCCGTCTCTATTTTATGCCCAGAAAGCAGATAAAGGAAAGAACAGAGGAGCTTCTGGAGTTCTGTGACCTGCTGAAATTCCGCAAGCGTACAGTCCGTAAGCTTTCAGGTGGAATGAAGCGTAAGCTGATGGTCTGCCGGGCACTCCTGACAGATCCGGAAATCCTGCTTCTGGATGAACCCACAGCAGGAATGGATGCTCTTTCCAGAAGACAGATGTGGAATCTTCTGCGTAAGCTTAATGAGAAAAACCTGACGATCCTGCTGACCACTCATTATATGGAAGAAGCACAGAGTCTCTGTAATCGTGTGGCACTGATGGATCATGGTAAGCTGGAGGAGGTAAGTACTCCGTCAGCACTGATTGAGAGTCTTGGTGCTTATGCAGTGGACGAGATGACAGCAGATGGAACACAGAATTACTATTTCCATACACGACAGGAAGCAATCCGGTATCTGGAAGAGCTTACAGGGCAGGCGTCTCTTCGCGAGACAACACTGGAAGACGTCTTTGTAGAAAGAGCCGGGAAGCATTTGATTTCAAAATAGCAGATATTAACTGAATCAGGGAAGTCCCCTGCGGAGGTTGCGAAAAAAGTTAGAATAATCTGGAGAAAAATGTATGGGAATTATAACAATATTATGGGAGAAGTGGGTAGAATTCCGCCGGGACTTCTATAAGATCACGCTGGCGGCAATGATCGCACCGCTAATGTATCTGATCGTATTCGGAATGGGAATCCAGACCACTTCTCATGGACAGCCATACCTGAACTTTCTGATTCCGGGTGTGGTATCACTGACAACTATGAACGGAAGCTTCAACGCCATTGCGCAGAACCTAAACGTACAGAGACTGTATGAGAAGGCTTTTGATCAGGTGATGATCTCCCCCACACCATTATGGCAGTTTATTGCCGGACAGATCATCGGGGGAAGTCTGCGTGGTCTGTATGCAGGAGGAATCATACTGCTTCTTACAGCACCTATTGAGACAGGACTGATCTTCAACGGATGGTCCTTTCTGGTGATGTTCCTGAACGGAGCAGTATTCTCAGCCATCGGCGTGGTGGTCTCCTTTCTGGCAAAAAACCACGCAGACGTGCCGAGGTTTTCAAATTATATCATTATGCCTATGGCATATTTGTGTAACACCTTTTTCTCAACAGAGAAACTTCCGGGATTTGTAGGCAAGTTTGTATCAGCCTTGCCATTATCCCAGACCAGCCATCTGATGAGAAGTATTTCATCAGGTGAGGCAGTGAATTACACTGGTATTGGGATTCTGCTTCTTTATCTGCTGGTGTTTACTGTAGCAGCATCATGGTTTATTTATAAGAAGAAAAATCTGTAACTGACTGACAAGGAGGAGCCTGTGCTCCTCCTTGATC
>UMIA01092146.1_pt1 | contig 11170 bp, 9 predicted proteins | sample 1965701 | NCBI WGS metagenome assembly UMIA01 (sample SAMEA4836113, study PRJEB28245) | human gut metagenome | biome: gut microbiome; material: fecal sample | place: Denmark | collected 2008 | reverse complement strand
GGGAATTCGGTACAGCGCTGAGACGGAACATGTCACGGCAACGGCGGGCACGACATCGGAAACGATGACGCTGAGCCGCGGGGACAGCGACGACACGGGCGATGCAGACGCAACAGGCACCACGGACGATACCGACGACCGCACGCCGAACGCGACGCCGGCCGCCCATATCGAAGACGCCCCGTCCCAAGCGACGCCGGCAACGCCGGACCGACAGGACGGCGCGTCGGCGGCGCGCGACACCCCGACCATCGTCATCCCGCTGCTCGAACGTGAGGAACGCGCCATGCGCGACGCCCAGTCCGAGCTGCAGTCATCGCAAGGCAAGTAGCCTACAGCGAAAACCGTCGCGCACGTCGATGGGAGCAATGCACAATGGCTTTCATCGGCACGCGTGCATGCGACTGAAAGCCCGTGGCGCAAACGGGCGTCGGACACATCATCCACCCAGCGCCTTCAACAGCGCATCATCCCGAGAGGAGCAAACATGGACATCGAATTGGGCATCGCCAATGTGGCGCGACCCGTCACCTTCAGCACCGAGGAGGACGCGGCCAGCGTCACCGAGGCCATCGAATCGGCGCTGTCGGCCGGAACCCCGATCAAGCTGACGGACGACAAGGGCCGTCGCATCATCGTGCCGGCGAACGCGCTCGGATACGCGCTCATCGGCTCCGAGACCAAGCACGCCGTGGGCTTCGGGGCGCTCTGACCGAACGCCGGGCTCAGCTGGCTCCCCTCTCCCGCCTTTGTGCGTAGGCGGGAGTCGGCCGGATATGCAGTGACGACCGGGAGCGACCGGAGGGTTTGAACGCCCTGCGGCCGATCCCGGTTTTGTGTTTTCTCTACAGCCGGGGTCGGTGGTCGGTGTCAGACCAGCGGAATCGCCCCTCGCCGCACGATCTCGGCCACGGTCTCGTCATCAGTCAGGTTCTCGCCCAGATGGTTCGGCTTGCCGGCGCCATGCCAGTCCGATCCGCCGGTGACCAGCAGCTGATGCGCCTGCGCGATGGCATACAGCCGTTCCCGCTGCTGCGGCGGATTGTCCCGATGCCATACCTCCAGCCCGTCAAGCCCCTCTTCGATCAGCGTCTCGATCTGGCTGTCGGACAGCAGTGTCACGTTGCGATTCACCGCGCCCGGATGCGCGATGATCACCACGCCGCCGGCTGCGGCCACGGCGGCGAGCACCTCGTGCGTGGTCGGGGAGGGCGTGGGGATGTAATACTTCGATGTGGCGCTCACCGCGTCGGCGAACGCCTCGGACCGCGTGCGGTACACGCCCGCGGCGACCAGCGCATCGGCGATGTGCGGACGTCCGATCGTGGTCCGCTCCCCCTCGTGCACCTGCTCCAGCACGGACTGCCAGCTGATCGGATAATCCTCGCCCAGTCGCGCCACCATGGCCTTGGTTCGCTTCAGCCTCGCCTGACGTGTGCGCGCGAACAGGTCCGACGTATGACGGTCGTTGGGATTGTACTGATACGCGAGCATGTGCACCGACACCGGCCCATCGCACGCCGTGATCTCCGTGCCGCGCAGCAGGCGCATGCCCTCCTCGCGCGCCGCGGCCTCGGCATCCGCCCATCCGCTGGTCGTGTCATGGTCGCTGATCGAGGCCCCGTGCAGGCCGATATGGCGGCTCAGTTCGACCAGGGACGCCGGGGTCTGCGTCCCGTCCGAATACACCGTATGGCAGTGGATGTCCCAGCCCGACTTCGGCGGCGCGGCGGCAAGTGCTAAACGAGTCATGTATCCATCGTAAGCTGTGTGCTGTCGGTTATTGCGCAAGGCGCGTCATAACCCCGCGAAAAATCAAGAACCACCGTGATACCGCCGCGTTGTCAGCCACCCTCATCACGGTCTCCTCGAACGTAAGGATGATGTATGACTCACAACAGCGATGCAGTCAAACAGGCTGACATCAGCGTCGACGCCGGGCTCACCGGCTGGCGTCATGGCGCGGTCTGGACGTATCTGGTCATGTTGGCCGCCTCCGCGGCGGCATTGTTCGTCTCCCTCATGCTGTCGGCGGAGACGCTGCAGCTCGCCCGCAATCCCGGCGTCAAGCTCGGCTGCGACGTGAATGCCGTGGTTTCCTGCTCGACCGTGGCGGAATCATGGCAGGCGGAGTTCATCAAATTCGCCGGATTGAGCTTCCCGAACGCCTTCTTCGGCATCGCCGCCGAATCCGTGTTCGTCACGATTGCGGTGATAGGCCTGTCCAAGGTCGTCGTGCCGCGTTGGTTCGCGCTTTGCACATGGCTGGGCGGACTCGCGGCCTTGGCGTACGCCTACTGGCTGTTCGCCCAATCGATGTTCGTGATCCGCGCCCTGTGCCCGTGGTGCCTGGGCCTGATGTTCGCCACGACGATCCAGTTCATGGCGCTGTCGCACGCTACGGTGAGCGTGCAGCGGATGCCGGCGAAATCCAACGGCCTGCGCAAGTACTACCGGCTGAATTTCGATCTGATGGTGGACGTGGTCTGGATCATTGCGCTGATCGTGCTGATTATCGTCGTGGATGGGCCGGCGATTTTCGCCTGATACGAAAACGAGGCTCTCAAAACTCGAAGATAGAGAACCGCCATTGTTGGAAAATGGCGGTTCCTTTTTTGTATCTTCAAGTTTTGAGAGCCTCGATCGATCAGATCAACGTCACGTCCGCGACCAGAGTGGCCGAACCGGTGAGCGCGACGGTCTCATCGGTGACGTCCACCCGCACCGTGCCTCCCCGCACGGTGATGTCCCAGTGATCTACGCCGGTTTTGGCGCGCAGCGTGATCGCGGTGGCGCACAGACCGGTGCCGCAGGACAGCGTCTCGCCGCAACCGCGCTCATTGACGCGCATGGTCGCCTCTCCCGTCCCTGCGGCAGCGTCGATCTCGTCGACGCGCACGAACTCCGCGTTCTGGTCGGATTCCAGCACCGGTGAGACCTCCGGCTTGGTCACAAGATCCAGATCCTCGACCCTTGGCAGCGTGGACATCGCGTCTTCGATCACGCAGACCACATGCGGATTGCCCATGTCCACGAACGTGCCGCGGGCGGCTCCCGGCGTGCCGGGAATGGTCACCGTGAAGGCGTCAAGGTCGCCGCGCCGCCATGAGCCCATGTCCACGCGGAACACATCCCTGCCGTATGGCGCCACGTCGCCGAGCGGGCGCAGCGTCTTGACACCGGCGCGCGTTCCCAGGCGGAACGGCTCCCCCACCTGCGTCGACGCCACGCCGCACCGCTGGGCGAACAGCGTGATCGCCCTCGTGCCGTTGCCGCACATCTCTGCGAGCGATCCGTCGGCGTTGCGATAGTCCATGAACCACTCGGCGTCTCCGTCATCGCACGCCGCGACCTGCGCCTCGCTCAGATCGGCGACGTACTGCGGTTTTGTGAGCCTGAGCAGGCCGTCGGCGCCGATGCCGAAATGCCTGTCGCACAATTGCCGCACCTCATCGGCGGTCGGCTCGAAACGGCCGTCGGAATCCAGATACGCGATGAAATCATTGCCGGTCGCATGCGCCTTGGTGACGCTTTTCGGGATACTCATGACTGCCAGAGTACTCCCAGCCCGCGAATGGGCTGGCCGTCCGATGCGTTGCTGTACAGCCGATGCGTTGCTGCACGACTGCTGCGCTTGCGGCCGTGCGACGACATCGTGCGCTGCGGCCGCAAACGCATGCGCCGGATAACGGTGTGCGATAGTATGGGGGCGTTCGATGACACGGCCTCCCGGCAGGAAGGCTTGGCCGCTAGACGTTGGAAAGGCGATGGGACATGACTTCGACGGCACCGATCGGCGTATTCGATTCCGGCTTGGGCGGTATTTCGGTGGTGCGACAGATCGTGCAGGACATGCCTCACGAGCGGGTCCTGTATTTCGGGGATTCCGCGAACGCGCCATACGGCACGAAGACCCCGCAGGAGGTGCGTCGGCTGAGCTTCGACATCATGGAGAGGTTCATGAGTCAGGGGGTCAAGGCGGTGGTCATCGCCTGCAACACCGCCACGTCCGCGGCGGTGAACGCGTTGCGCGACCATTACGACATTCCGATCATCGGCATGGAGCCCGCGCTGAAGGTCGCCTGCGATCGGGGCGACACCGCCGCGGGAGACGGGCCCGCGCCCGCACGGCACATGCCGCAGCACGTCATCGTCGCGGCTACGCCGCTGACGCTGCGCGAGCACAAGTTCGCCGCACTGATGGACCGTTTCAAGGCGAACAACATGATTTCGCCCCAGCCGTGCCCCGATCTGGTGGAAATCGTCGAAAGCGGAAGGCTTTGCGACCATGACCTGGTGATGCGCACCCTGCACCGGTATTTTGACGGCTATGACCTTCCGTCCATCGACTCGGTGGTGCTCGGCTGCACGCATTTCGTGTTCTACCGCGACTACTTCCGTGAGCTGCTGCCGTCGACGACCGCGATTATCGATGGCAATCGCGGAACGGTCCGGCATCTGGGCATGGTTCTGGAATCGTTGGGGAAGCTTGCTCCCGAGGAGATGGACGGCGGCGTCGAGATCGCGAATTCCGATAGCGGCGAACGCATCGCCGCGCTGTCACGAGAACTGCTGCACAGCTAGATCGGGCGACCCTGGCAGACACCGTGATTGTCCGCATAACGGGCGTACACTTGGACGACACTACGAAAGGGGACGACGATGACGGTGAAGGCGACGGACAACGGTCACAAGGCCACGGCCCACGCGGATACGGGCGCACGGGACGCGGGTGCAGCCGAGACGGTCGAATCGCAACGCACCGACACACAGCGCAGTGATGTATCCGCACAATCGAAACCCTCGCACAGGACGGCGCTGATCGATGTCGGCGGAGGCTTCCGCGCGATATTCGGAGCCGGCGTGATGGACCGCTGCCAGGAGGAAGGCATCACGTTCGACCACTGCTATGGCGTCTCCGCAGGCAGCGCCAACATGGTGTCGTTCCTCGCCGGCCAGCACGGCCGCAACCACAAGTTCTACACCGAATACGCCTTCCGCAAGGAATACGCCAGCTTCGACAGCTATGTCAAGCACCACAATTTCGCGAATCTGGATTACGTATACGGCACGCTGAGCAATCACGACGGCGAATATCCGGTGGATTATGAGGCGTTCGCGGCGAACCCCACCGGGTTCACGGTGATCGCGTGCAATGCGTTGGACGGTTCCGCGAAGTATTTCGACAAGTCCGACGTGCATTACGATGATTTCAACATCATGAAGGCTTCGTCGGCCGTGCCCGTGGCCTGCGAGCCGTATGTGATCGACGGCGTCCCGTATTTCGACGGTGGCATCGTCGATCCGGTCCCCGTGCAGAAGGCCATTGACGACGGATATGACCGCATCGTGCTGGTGCTGACAAGGCCGAAGGACGTGCTGCGCGAGCAGAAGCGCGACATCGCGCCGGCGCGAATCCTTCGGCATTCCTATCCGGCCGCCGCTGAGCGACTGCTGAACCGATACGCCACCTACAACGACGAGGTTGCCTTGGCCAAGGAGTACGAGCGCGACGGCCGCGTGCTCATCCTCGCGCCCGATGACCTGTGCGGGCTTTCGACGCTGAGCAAGTCCTTCGAGGGACTGGAACTCATGTACCGCAAAGGCTACGCCGCCGCCGGCGCGATCGCCAACTACCTGGCAAACTGAGGCGTGGCGCACACCCCCAATTATCGTGCCGGGTAGGGAAGGCCACTCCTCTCCCACCCGACGAAAGTCCCATTCCGACATGTTCGGATGGGACTTTCGCGGATAATGCCAGCGACTGGAATATCAGCCACTAGCTGCGGAGCCGTTAAGCGGGAAGCCCGGTGGACTTCCCATAGGCGACGCCGAGGCACGACAGTGCCGAGGAAACATGACGGTCTGCCGAAGGCAGTCCTTGGCTACTCCAGTTCCACCGCGCCGGTATAGAGCTGGTAGTACTCCCCACGTTGCGCGATGAGGTCGTCGTGCGAGCCGCGTTCGATGATGTTGCCGTGGTCAAGCACCATGATCACATCGGAGTTGCGCACGGTGGACAGGCGGTGGGCAATGACGAAGACCGTGCGGCCCTTCATCAGGTTGTCCATGCCGGCCTGCACGACCTCCTCGGTGCGGGTGTCGATCGACGACGTGGCCTCGTCGAGGATCAGCGCGGGCGGATCGGCCACGGCGGCGCGGGCGATGGAGATTAGCTGGCGCTGGCCCTGGGACAGGCCGGAGCCGTCGCCTTCGAGCACCGTCTGGTAGCCCTTGGGCAGCATGCGGATGAAGCCGTCCGCGTTCACCAGTCGCGCGGCCTCGATGCATTCCTCATCGGTGGCGTTCAGTCGGCCGTAGCGGATGTTGTCCATCACGGTGCCGGTGAACAGGTTCACGTCCTGCAGCACGATGCCCAGCGAGCGGCGCAGATCCGGCTTCTTGATGCCGGCCACGGAGATACCGTCGTAGAGGATCTGGCCCTGCTGGATGTCGTAGAACCGGTTGATGAGGTTGGTCACCGTGGTCTTGCCGGCACCGGTGGCACCGACGAGCGCGATCTTCTGACCGGGCTTGGCGAACCAGGTGATGTCGTGCAACACCGGCTTGTCGGGATTGTAGCCGAAGGTCACGTCGGTGAAGCGCACATCGCCGCACAGCAACGTGTAGCGGCCGTCCGGCGAGGTAATCGCCTGCTCCTTGGCCTTGACGGCCACTTCGCGCGCGGATCCGTGCAGTTTCTCGGCGGCCTTGAGCGACCTCGTGCCGTCGTCGCCTTCCTCGCGCTTCCACGCCCAGTGGCCGGTCTCGTGGTCGACCTCCCGCATGGTACGGCCGTCCTCGCCGAGCTCGACGTTGACGAGCGTGACGGTGCCGTTGTCGGACTCCACGGGCTCGTCCATCAGCTTGAAGATTCGGGAGGCACCGGCGAGCGCCATCATCACCATGGTCAGCTGCTGGGAGACCTGGCCGATCGGGTTGATGAACGAACGGGAGAGGGTGAGCAGCGAGACGAGGGTGCCGAGGGTGAGCGGCTTGACGCCGGTCAGGCCGAGATCGTTGACGCCGGCCAGCGAAACGGCTGCGCCGATGATGGCGAGCAGGATGTAGAGCAGGTATCCCATGTTGCCGACCACCGGCATGGTGACGTTGCCCCAGGTGTTCGCTTCGGCGGACGCCTCGAACAGCTCCTCGTTCTTCTCGTCGAAGGTCTTCTGCGTGGCGTCCTCGTGGTTGAAGACCTTGATGACCTTCTGGCCGTTGACGGACTCCTCCACGAAGGCGTTCACGTCGCCGATCCACACCTGCTGCTTGACGAAGTAGCGGCCGGAACGGCTCACGATCTTGCGCACGATGAAGTAGAGCAGCACGGTGAACACGATCACGAACGCGGTGAACGGGATCGAGAGCCACAGCATGGACAGCAGCGCCACCAGCGCGGAGATGATCGAGGAGAACATCTGCGGGAACGACTGCGAGATCGCCTGACGCAGCGTATCGGTGTCGTTGGTGTAGTGGCTCATGATGTCGCCGTGCTCATGGCTGTCAAAGTAGCGGATCGGCAACTTCTGCTGGTGGGCGAACATGTCGTCGCGGATCTTCTTGAGCGTGCCCTGTTCGACGGTGACGATCAGCCACTGCCAGGCCCAGGACGCCACGATACCGGCCAGGTACAGGCAGCCCATAAGCGAGATGGCGCGCAGCAGCGGCGCCCAGTCGGGATTTGTCTCCCCCACCATCGGCAGGATGTACGTGTCGATGAGGGACTGGAGGAACAGCGCGGATCCGGCCTGCGCGGCGGCGCCGATCAGGATGCAGATCACGATGGCGGCGACGCGCCACTTGTATTGGAAGATGTAGCTGAAGATGCGCTTGATGGTGCCAGGTTCGGCTTTGCCCATGCCGGGTTTGCGGTTCTTGAAGCTCTGGTCGTTGCTCATCGCGTCTCTCCTTCCTTGGTCTCGGTCTCAGATTGCGCCCCGGCCGGCTCCGCGGCGACCAGCTCCTCGGGTCGGGCCTGGTTCTTGGTCTGGGACTCGTAGATGGACCGGTATTCATCGCAGGTGGCGAGCAGCTCGTCGTGCGTGCCGGACGCCATGATGCGGCCGTTGTCCATGACGAGGATCATGTCGGATTCCTCGACGGAGGCGACACGCTGGGCGATGATGATCTTCGTGGTGTCGGGGATCTCGTTGTGGAACGCGTTGCGGATCAGCTTGTCAGTCTTGGTGTCGACGGCGCTGGTCGAATCGTCGAGGATGAGGATCTTCGGCTTCTTCAGCAGCGCGCGGGCGATGCACAGGCGCTGGCGCTGGCCGCCGGAGACGTTGGTGCCTCCCTGCTCGATGTAGGTGTCGTACTTGTCGGGGAATTCCTGCACGAATCCGTCAGCCTGCGCAAGCTGCGCGGCGTGGCGGACCTCCTCGTCGGTGGCGTTCGGGTTGCCCCACCTGAGATTCTCGGCGATGGTGCCGGAGAACAGCACGTTCTTCTGCAGTACCATGGCCACCTGGTCGCGCAGGGCTTCCAGATCGTAATCGCGCACGTCCACGCCGCCGACCTTGAGCGAGCCGGAGCTCACGTCGTACAGTCGCGGCACGAGCTGCACGAGGCTCGACTTGGCGGAACCGGTGCCGCCGACGATGCCGATGGTCATGCCGGAGCGGATCTTCAGGTTGATGTCGTCGAGTACGGGCTTTTCGGAACTGTCGGAGTAGCGGAAGGTGACGTGGTCGAATTCGATGGACCCATCGGCCATGTCAGTCACCGGACTGGCCGGATCAGTCACGGTGCTTTCCTCCTGCAGCACCTGACAGATACGCTCGGCGGAGGCCTGGGAGATAATGACCATGATGAAGATCATCGACAGCATCATCATGGCCATGAGGATCTGCATGGCATAGGTGACCAGTGCGGTCAGGTCGCCGGTGGTCAGGCCCACGGCGGCGTTGTTGCCGGAGGCGACGATCTGCTGCGCGCCCATCCATGCGATGAGGATCATCGAGGCGTAGACGCACACCATCATCAGCGGGCTGTTGAAGCTCATGATGCGCTCGGCCTTGGTGAAGTCCTTGAAGATGCGCTGGGAGATGCGGCCGAACTTGCCCACCTCGAAGGATTCGCGGTTGTAGGATTTCACCACGCGGATGCCCTGCAGGTTCTCGTCGACCACGTTGTTGAGCGCGTCGTAAGTGTGGAACACGCGCTCGAACACGGGGTGCACGAGCACGGCCAGACCGCACAGGCCGATCGCCAGGATCGGGATGCAGGCCAGGAACACCAGCGAGATGGACGGGGAGATGCGGAACGAGAAGATCCAGGCCACAATCACCATGATCGGGGCACGCACGCCCAGGCGGATAATCATCATGTAGGCGTTCTGCAGGTTCGTCACGTCGGTGGTCAGTCGGGTCACGATCGAGCCGGTGGAGAACCGGTCGATATTGGTGAAGCTGAAGCCCTGAACCTTCTTGAACTGGTCCTGGCGCAGGTTCTTGGCGAAGCCCGCGCCCGCGATGGCCGCGAACTTGCCGGACAGGAAGCCGGCACCCAGCGAGACCATCGCACAGATCAGCAGGATCACTCCGAACTTGATGGTAGACGGCATGCTGCCGCCGGTGATGCCCTCGTCGATCAGCGAGGCCATGATCGTCGGGATCAGGATTTCCAGGATGCCTTCGACCGCCACGAGCGCCGGGGCCAGCAGACTGGCCTTCTTGTACTCGCGGATCGACTTGCCCAGCGTGCGCAGGACATGTTTCGGCTTGTCCGGTTCCACGGCTTTGCGCGCTTGCGCAATCGCTTCTTCGGTGCTGCTCACTTGTTCTCCTCCTTCGTGTTGATGACCTCCGCTTCCGAGTATTCGGGAGCCGCCGTTGACGGCGTCTGGGAGGATGTCTGATGTTCAAATTCATGTTGTGCGCGCTCGATGTTGGCACGCATGCGCTCCACGTAGTCATGCAGCGCATCTTGCTCCGCTTGCGTGAAACCGTCGACCAGAAGACGCTCCACACGCTCCCCGTTCGCTTTGAGATCGGCGACGATGGCGTCGGCTTTATCCGTCAGCACAATGCGCTTACATCGTGCGTCGTGCGCCACGGATTCACGGGCAATCAGCCCTTTCTTCTCCATCAGCGCCAGCACGCGTGATGCCGTGGAACGGGTGATGCAGAATTTCTGCTCGATGGTGTGCTGATAGATCTCCCGATCCCGATTGCGCGCCAGGAACATGATGATATGCGCGTTGCCGCCGGTGGTCTCCTTGGCGGAGAGCGGCATGCTTTCGCCCAAATAACGGTCGACGGCCTTACTCACCGCCCGTATTTCAATGCTGAGAATACGTTGCTCCATACCCCTCCATACCATGTCTGTCGATGCGAAAATCGCATTCCGAACATTCAGGCAACATAACATAATAATGCATACCATATACAACAGTTGCATATACAACAATCGGCGTGTTGAACAATTTCTCCCATCCGTCGAAAGTCCCATTCCAGCGTCCGCAAATGGGACTTTCGCGGGAATATAGGGTAATCGACAGCGAGAGAGCGGCTAACAGGCATAGCAAAGGGGTCTCATGGCTGACCATGAGACCCCTGATTGCTTGTTACGGGCGGGTGCCCGTCATGCCGTTACCGGCGGCGGCGAACGACGTTCACCGTGACGAAGCCGGCGGCTGCGAGCAGCAGCATGGCAACGCCGATGACGGCGACGCTGGCGCCGGTCTTGGACAGACCGTTGCCCTTGTCGTTGGGCTTGCCCGCGGAAGGCTTGTCGCCATCGTCGGGCTTGCCGGTGTCGCCGGCCTTGACCAGCGCGGCAGTGGCGGACTTCAGCGTCGTGAGCGCGCCGGAGATCTGCGCCTCGGTGGCGTCCTTGTCCTCCAGCACGGCCTTGGCGTTATCGAGCGCCGCGGCGAACACCTTCCACGAGTCGGCGGTGTAGTCCTTCTCGTCAAGCTTCGACGCGGATTCGACCTCCTTGCGCAGGTCGGCCTTTGGATCGGTCGGTTCAGGCTCGGTCTTGTCGGCGACCTTGAACGTCACCGTCGCCGTATCCGTCGACTTGTCCGAATACGTCACCGTCACCGTGGCCGTCACCGTCTTGCCCGCCTGCGCGTCCGTCGGCGTGAACGACACCGTACCGTCCGCGGCGACCGTGAACCCGTCACCCGCGACCGCGAACGTCGTGCCCGCCGGGGCATCCG
>UMIA01062442.1_pt1 | contig 11186 bp, 9 predicted proteins | sample 1965701 | NCBI WGS metagenome assembly UMIA01 (sample SAMEA4836113, study PRJEB28245) | human gut metagenome | biome: gut microbiome; material: fecal sample | place: Denmark | collected 2008 | reverse complement strand
CCTGACCGCCATGGTGGGGTCTTTGACCGTGGGCAAAAAGAAGTACGCCGAATTCGATGGCCTGGCCCGGGAGACCCTGGAAAAGGCCCGGGACCTGGAGCACCGGTTCCTGGACGTGATGCAGCGGGACACGGAGGCCTTCAACGCCGTGTCTGCCGTGTTCGCTATGCCCAAGGGCACCGACGAGGAGAAGACCGCCCGGTCCCAGGCCATGCAGCAGGCCCTGCAGGGCTGCACCAGGACCCCCTTTGAGATGATGGAGCTGTCGCTGGAGGCGCTGCGCCTGACGGAGGGGCTGGTGGACCGGTCCAACGCCAATGCGGCCAGCGACCTGGGCTGCGCGGCCCTGCACCTGGGGTGCGCCATCCAGGGGGCATGGCTCAACGTCCTCATCAACCTGGGCAGCATCCGGGACGTGGCCTTTGCCGCCCAGTATCGCACCCGGGGACAGATCCTGCTGGACGAGGCCCTGCCGCTGTCCCGGCGGATCTATGGACGCATTCTGGAAATGGTGGAATAAACGGGAAAAATCCCTCCGGCTTACACCGGAGGGATTTTTATCCGAAACAATTTACTTTTCGCCGAACCAGCAGCGGACGAAGGCGGCCAGGCCGGGGATCAGATCCTTGATCTCGTGGCCGGAGGTGTTGACGCACAGATGGTATGTCTCCTTGGCGCCCCACTTGTTGTCGGCGAACATCTGGCGGTACTGGGCGCGGTTTTTGTCCACCTGCTTCATGCGGCGGGCAATGTCATTGCGGGACAGGTGCTCCCCCTCCGGGGCCCGGTCGATGCAGCGCTGGATCTTGGACTCGGCGTCGGCATAGACGAACAGGTTCAGGGGATGATAGTCCTTCAGGATCACGTCGGCGCAGCGTCCCACGATGACGCAGTCGCCCTGTTTGGCGAAATTCTCAATGATCTGCTGTTGGGCGGCGGCCACCTGGAAGCCCTGGTCCATGATCTGCACCGGCGGCATAGCGAACCGATGGCCGATGGTCATGGGATAGGCGGCCTCGATGCACTTTTCGGAGATGTTGGCCACATACCGCTCGTCGAAGCCATGCTCCTTGGCAATCAGCTCGATGATCTCGTGGTCGTAGCAATGAATGCCCAGTTCCTCGGCCAGACGCTTGCCCAGCTCGCGGCCGCCGGAGCCGAACTCGCGGCTGATGGTGATGATTTTCATATGGATCCTACTCCTTTCGGGGGATAATTATGCGCTTTTGATCAATATTGGTAGCAGCTGCCGCCTACAAATTCACGGACAATGGAATTGCGGGGAACGTAGGTCGTGTGCAGCGGCGGAACTCCGCCCACCACCTTCATCAGGTCCGTCAGGCCGTGCTTTTCCAGATATTCCGGCGTCAGCTCCTGGCGGAACTGGGGAATTTCGTTAAGGTACTTGGCCAGAATGCAGGGCTCGTAATCGTGGAAGGTGTCAATGTGGATGGCGGCGTTGCTCTTGTAGGGCATGATGTAGTTCACCTCGCCGCGGTCCACGCTCTCGGCCCGTTCCACGGTGTCCTGCAGGGAATGGCCCCGGGTGTTGTAGTCCCGGATCAGACGGCGGGCCACCCGCAGCTGCTCGGGCCGGACAATCTTGTCGTCATTGGTGATGATACGGGTCCGGGGCGCTACATACACGCCGTTGGCGATGCCCCGGAGCTTGTCGAAAATCAGGGGGTTGAGCATGTGGATGCCCTCGGCAATGACGATGCAGTCCTTGTCGCCCTGCATTTTTTTATAGCCGCCGGTGGTGCCATTTTTGAAGTCGTACCAGGGAATGTCGGCCTCCATGCCGTCCAGCAGCTGGGAGATGCAGATCAGCAGGGTGTCCACATCCACGCAGTAGGGGGACTCCCAGTCTGTGGCCTCGGGCGGGCGCTTGTCCAGCGGCAGGAAGAAGTTGTCCATGCTCAGCAGACACACCTTGACGCCCAGATTCTGCAGGTACTCCTGAAGCCGCATGGCGGTGGTGGTCTTGCCGGAGCCGGAGGGGCCCGTCAGGGCAACCACAGGCTTTTCCTGGCGGTTGGACAGAATGGCGGCGGCTGCGGCGCTGATCTTGTCGTGAAATACCTCCTCACAGCGCAGAACAAACTGCGTCTCGTTGCGCATGGCATAATTGATATTTTCCAGGTCGATAACGCGCATCGAAAAATGCTCCTCTCAATTGGATAACACGTATCCATCCTATGATATCGTTTATTATATCACAAACCTGACCGGGTTGCAAGCCAAAAAACCTCCGGAGATGAGAGACTCCGTTTTCCGGTTCAAAAGCCGCGGTGCAGGCACCCGGCGCCGTGCGCAGTAAACGCGGGAGGTTTTCCTCGGCGCCGTGGGACTTGACAGAGGCCGGGAATATGGTAAAATCCTGTAGAATCAACAGGAAATGAGGGATGCACCATGCTGGAGAAGCAGCTGCGGCGGATGAACGCACACTATGCCCTGATACAGGGCCTGTTCTGGGGCGGATACGCTACCATATGGGCTTTTTTGACGGTACTGCTGCTGTACCGGGGCTTTTCCAACAGCCAGATCGGCGTGGTATCGTTTCTGGCGCTGACGCTTCCTATCGTGGTGCAGCCGGGGCTGGCGGCACTGGCTGACCGGGACGGACGTTTCACCAGCCGGCGCCTGGGGTTGGCGCTGGTGTGTCTGGCGGCGACCGCGGCGGGAGTGATGTGGGCCTGGGGAGCCAACCGCCTGCTGACGGCGGTGCTGTATGTGCTCATCGGCGTATGCCTGACGGCAACGCAGCCATTTTTCAGCTCCATGGCTATGGAGTGGCAGATGGCCGGGGCAGACCTGAACTTCGGGTTGGGACGAGGCATCGGCTCGGCATGCTATGCGGCGCTGGTGCTGCTCCTGGGTCAGCTGACGGAGCGGTACGCTCCGACGCTGGTGGTTCCGGTGTTTGCGGGGCTGTTTGCGATACTGGCCCTGGCGGTGTGGCGATTCCGGTCAGCGCCGGCTCCCAGAATGGAAGGGGAGAGGCCCCAGGTCCTTACCAATCTCCAGCTGCTGCGGAAATATCCCCGGTTTGTGCTGCTGCTTGCGGCATGCGCACTGCTGATGGCGTGCCACAGCTCCTCATGTACTTATATGATCCACATCGTGGAGAAGGCCGGGGCCGGGTCCGGAGCCATGGGTGCGGCTTTGGCATTGGCGGCGTTTCTGGAGCTGCCGGCTATGGGACTGTTCAGCCGGATGCGGCAGAGGCTGTCTCTGGCATGGCTGCTGCGTCTGTGCGCAGGTGCGTTTCTGGCGAAGATCGTAGTTTTCTGGCTGGCGGAGTCTATGACCGCCATCTATCTGGCATCGGTGCTGCAATTTTTTGAGTACGGGATCTTCACTCCGGCCACCGTGTACTATGTGGTGGAGCACATTGATCGGGGCAATCAGGTGAAGGGACAGGCACTGATCAGCGTGGCATCCTCCGGCGTTGGGTCGGCCTTTGGGTCCCTGTGCTGCGGACTGATCCTGGACCGGGCCGGGGTCAGCGGCATGCTGCTGTTTGAAGTAGCCTGTGCTGCTGCGGGATGCGTCGTTATGCTGCTGGCCACCGGAGAAGGCAAGCGGAAATAATAGGAAAGAGCCTCCCGCCGGGAGGCCCTTTCCTATTGCTCAGGGAATTGCAGGCTTCGGCGAAAGCCGTCTTGCCCCAGGGATGTGATGTCCCCGGCTATGACCTGGTCGCCGCAGACGAACAGGTTGGCCTGGACCCCCTGGGGGATATCGGGATAGTTCAGCACCGTATAGGTATACCGGGTGGCGGTCTTGCCGCCGCACTGGTCAAAGGGCAGCCCCAGATCCTTTTGCAGCGCTGTGTACTCCGTATGGCCGGACAGGTCCTCCGGCAGCAGGAGGCTCAGTGTCTCCAGGGGCTCCGGCGTCACCTGCCACCCCAGCCCCTCCAGATACGCCACCCGAGCAGCGTTATCGGCGGCCTTTACCGGCTCCGTCTTGCCGCCGCCCCGCTGGCAGCCGGGAACGATGAGCAGCAGGGCCAGCGCGGCCAGGACCCCGGCAGCGGCCATGGCCAGCTGCCGCCGTCTCATAAATACCACCATACCATCACCTCGTACATTTCTTATTCCATTTTGCCCGGAACTATGCTATTCTTACAGAAGAAATCGCGGGAGGTGCGGATATGGAGCGTCTGGATAAGGTGCTGGCCGGGACCGGTCGATGGTCCCGGCGGGAGGTAAAGGACCTGGTGCGTCAGGGACGGGTGCGGATAGACGGTGTGACCGCCCGGACGGCAGAGGAAAAGCTGGACCCGGACGCCGCCATCTCCGTGGACGGTCAGCCGGTGGAGACGGAGCGCTTCACCTATGTCATGCTCCATAAGCCCGCCGGGGTACTGTCTGCCACCGAGGACAGCCGGCAGAGCACGGTGCTGGACCTGCTGCCGCCTGAGCTTCGGAAAAGGGGCCTGTCCCCGGTGGGACGTCTGGACAAGGACACGGAGGGCCTGCTGCTGCTGACCAATGACGGGGCCCTGGCCCATCGGCTGCTCTCGCCCAAGTCCCATGTGGACAAGGTGTACTATGCCCGGGTGGAGGGCACGCTGGAACCCGCTGACACAGCGGCTTTCGCCGCTGGGATGACCTTGGGCGACGGACTGTGCTGCCTGCCCGCCGGACTGGAGATCCTGTCACCGGGAGAAGCTCTGGTGACCCTGCGGGAGGGAAAGTTTCACCAGGTCAAGCGGATGCTGGCGGCCCGGGGAAAGCCGGTGACGTACCTGAAGCGGCTGTCCATGGGGCCGCTGCGGCTGGACCCGAAGCTGGCTCCCGGGGCCTTCCGTGTGCTGACCCCGGAGGAAAAAAACGCCCTTGTTGACTGTCATTAGGTGTGTTTATCGACATAACTGCAAAAAAAGCCTAAAGAAATTTGTAGAAAAGATAAAAAAATACTTGCAAATCCGTGATTCTGACGATATAATAGGGGTAACGGCCTGACAGTTTGCACAAAATACCCACAGCCCAAATTATCGGCGGGAGGAACAAGAATGTCTGGAAGAATTTTTCAAAACGTTGTGCTGCAATTCAAGGAGACCACAGACCGCACCATCGGCGTCATCGACTCCGAGGGCACGGTGATCGCGTGCAGCGAGCTCACCGGTATCGGTAAAAAGTGGACCAAATATGTGGAGCCCATCGCGGCGGCGGAAGGCAACTGCGTGACCATGGAGGGCAAGACCTTCAAGGCCATGCCCGGCTGGGGATCCCACTTTGATTATGCGGTTTTCACCAGCGGAGACGACAGCGTGGGACGCACCGTATGCTCCATGGCCTGCGTGGCGCTGAACGCCGCCAAGGTCTACTACGAGGAAAAGCACGACAAGGGCTCCTTTATCAAGAACATCATCTCGGATAACATCCTCATCAGTGACATCTACATGCGCGCCAAGGAGCTGCATGTGGCGGCAGAGGTACCCCGCGGCGTCTTTGTCATCCGCCCGGTGGACGATCGGTCCGAGGCCATTCCCGTGGACGTGGTGCAGAATATGTTCCCGGACCGGCAGAACGACTTTGTCCTCAGCGTGGGCGATGACGACGTGGCCCTGATCCACCAGATGCCCGAGAACTCCTGCGGCAAGGACCTGGAAAAGGTGGCCGCTTCCATTGAGGAGGCCCTGCGGGTAGACGGCGAGAGCGTGGTGTTCGTGGGCATCGGCACCCTGGCACTGCATCTGCGGGATCTTGCCAAGGCGTATAAGGAGGCCCAGATCGCCATTGAGGTGGGCAAGGTGTTCGACACCGAGCGCTATGTCATCAACTATGAGAACCTGGGTATCGGCCGCCTGATCTATCAGCTGCCCACCACCCTGTGCGAGATGTTCCTGCAGGAGGTTTTCAAAAAGAACCCCATCGACGCTCTGGATCAGGAGACGCTGTTCACCATCTACAAGTTCTTCGAGAACAACCTGAACGTGTCCGAGACTGCCCGGAAGCTGTTTGTCCACCGGAACACCCTGGTGTACCGGCTGGAGAAGATCAAGAAGCTGACGGGGCTGGACCTGCGGGAGTTCGACGATGCCATCACCTTCAAGGTTGCGCTGATGGTGAAGAAGTATCTTACCAGCCGCGGCATCGACGCATAAATCAGAGCAAAAAAATCCTGTCCCTTGGGGGGACAGGATTTTTTATGCCGATTCAGTCCTGACGCAGGAGGTTGTTGTCCTCAAAGTAGTCAATGCGCATGGCGTGGCGCACATCGCGAAGGGTGGAGGCGGCGGTATTGCGGGCCGTTTCGCTGCCGGTGCGGAGAATCTCATACACGTCGGGCAGGCGCTTTTCCCAATCCTCCCGGCGCTGGCGGATGGGAGCCAGCTCTGCCTGGAGAACGTTGTTCAGGAACTTCTTCACCTTCACATCGCCCAGGCCGCCCCGCTGATAGTGGGCCTTCAGATCATCCAGACCGCTGTATTCCGGCAGGAATTCCGGGAAGTATTCCGGGCGGCAGAAGGCGTCCAGATAGATGAAAACCGGGTTGCCCTCGGTGTGGCCGGGGTCCTCCCGGCGCAGGTGGGTGGGGTCGGTGAACATGGACATGACCTTGGTGCGAATGTCCTCGGGACTGTCGGACAGGTAGATGCAGTTGCCCAGGGACTTGCTCATCTTGGCCTTGCCGTCGATGCCCGGCAGGCGCAGGCACGCCTGATTCTTGGGCAGAATGATCTGGGGGTCCACCAGAGTGTCGCCGTAGACGGCGTTGAACTTGTGGACGATCTCCTTGCACTGCTCCAGCATAGGCAGCTGATCCTCGCCCACGGGGACGGCTGTGGCCCGGAAGGCGGTAATGTCCGCCGCCTGGCTGATGGGGTAGCAGAAGAAGCCCACGGGGATGCTGGTCTCGAAGTTTCGCATCTGGATCTCCGCCTTCACGGTGGGGTTGCGCTGGACCCGGGACACGGTGACCAGGTTCATATAATAGAAGGTCAGCTCCATCAGCTCCGGTACCATGGACTGGATGAAGATGGTGGACTTTTCCGGGTCCAGGCCGCAGGCCAGATAGTCCAGGGCCACGTTCATGATGTTCTGGCGGACCTTCTCCGGATGCTCGGCGTTGTCGGTCAGGGCCTGGGCATCGGCGATCATGATGTAGATCTCGTCGAATTTGCCGGAGTTCTGAAGGGCCACACGCTCCTTCAGGGAGCCCACATAGTGGCCCACATGCAGACGGCCGGTGGGCCGGTCGCCGGTGAGGATGATCTGTTTCATATAACGCTCCTTCCGCGGCGGGAAACGGGGAAAACCGCCAGGGTGATTTTTACCTATTATAAGCGCAACGGACCGCCGCGTCAACATCTTTAGCCGCCGGGAGGCAGATTATCCCGGAAAAGCGGGGGTTGACAAACCGGGAAGCAGCGGTTACAATGTATTTGATTTTTGCAAAAGACCGTGAAGGGAAAAAGACGGGACAGGTCCCCCTGCAGAGAGCCGGCGGATGGTGCAAGCCGGCGGAGGCGTTCCGTTGTACTGGCCCCGGAGTTTCCCGCCTGAACAGGGCGGGACGGCTGCGCCCCGTTACAGGCGGCGCTCCTTATTGGAGGAGCCTATGAGGACTGCGGAGCGATCCGCGGCCGAAGCAGGGTGGTATCACGTTTTCACGTCCCTGACCGCACAGACGGTCGGGGACTTTTTTATTTGTCATTGATAATTCATCATAAGAAGGAGAAAACAGCATGAAGTACGATTTTGCCGCCATTGAGAAAAAGTGGCAGAAGCGGTGGGAGGAGACCAAGCCCTATGCCGCCGTTACCGGGGACAAGCGCCCCAAGTTTTATGGGCTCATCGAGTTCCCCTATCCCTCCGGCCAGGGCCTGCATGTGGGCCATCCCCGGCCCTTTACCGCCATGGACATCGTCACCCGCAAAAAGCGCATGGAGGGCTATAACGTCCTGTTCCCCATCGGCTTCGACGCCTTCGGCCTGCCCACGGAGAACTACGCCATCAAGAACCACATCCATCCTGCCATCGTCACCCGGCAGAATATCGCCAACTTCACCAGCCAGCTGAAAATGCTGGGCTACGGCTTTGACTGGGACCGGGTGGTGGACACCACGGACCCCAACTACTATAAGTGGACCCAGTGGATCTTTTTGCAGATGTTCAAGAAGGGCCTGGCCTACAAGACCACCATGCCTGTGAACTGGTGCACCAGCTGCAAGTGCGTGCTGGCCAATGAGGAGGTGGTCAACGGCGTTTGCGAGCGCTGCGGCAGCGAGGTCATCCGCAAGGAAAAGAGCCAGTGGATGCTGAAGATTACCGCCTATGCCCAGCGCCTGCTGGACGACCTGGAGGATGTGGACTATATCGAGCGGGTGAAGATCCAGCAGCGCAACTGGATCGGCCGGTCCACCGGCGCGGAGATTACCTTCGATACCAATATCGGTGACCGGGTCACCGTGTACACCACCCGGGCCGATACCCTGTTCGGCACCACCTATATGGTCATCTCCCCGGAGCATCCCCTGCTGAAGAGCTGGCAGCCCAAGATCAAGAACTGGGACGCCGTGGCTGCCTATCAGGAGGAAGCCGCCCACAAGTCCGACTTTGAGCGGGGCGAGCTGAACAAGGAAAAGACCGGCGTGCGCCTGGAGGGCATCGAGGCCATGAACCCCGTGACCCACAAGCCGCTGCCCCTGTTCGTGTCCGATTACGTCCTCATGGGCTACGGCACCGGCATCGTCATGGGCGTGCCCGGCCACGACCAGCGCGACTGGGAGTTTGCCAAGAAGTTCGGCCTGCCCATCATCGAGGTGGTCAAGGGCGGCGACGTTACCAAGGAGGCCTTCGTGGCCAAGGATGACAGCGCCGTCATGGTGAACTCCGGCTTCCTCAACGGCATGACCGTGAAGGAAGCCATCCCCGCCATGAAGAAGTACGTGGTGGAGCAGGGCTTCGGCCAGGAGAAGGTCAACTACAAGCTCCGCGACTGGGTGTTCTCCCGCCAGCGGTACTGGGGCGAGCCCATCCCTCTGGTGAACTGCCCCAAGTGCGGCTGGGTGCCCCTGCCGGAGGAGCAGCTGCCGCTGGTGCTGCCCCAGGTGGACAGCTATGAGCCCACCGACGACGGCGAAAGCCCCCTGAGCAAGATGACCGACTGGGTCAACACAACCTGCCCCTGCTGCGGCGGCCCTGCCAAGCGGGAAACGGATACCATGCCCCAGTGGGCCGGCTCCAGCTGGTATTTCCTGCGGTATATGGACCCCCACAACGACAAGGCTCTGGCCAGCAAGGAGGCTCTGGAATACTGGAGCCCTGTGGATTGGTACAACGGCGGCATGGAGCACACCACCCTGCACCTGCTGTATTCCCGGTTCTGGCACAAGTTCCTGTATGACATCGGTGTGGTACCCACCAAGGAGCCCTATGCCAAGCGCACCAGCCACGGCATGATCCTGGGCGAGGGCGGCGAGAAAATGTCCAAGTCCCGGGGCAATGTGGTCAATCCCAACGATATCGTGGCCCAGTACGGCGCGGATACCATGCGCCTGCACATTATGTTCATCGGCGACTTTGAGAAGGCCGTCACCTGGTCCAACGAGGCCGTGAAGGGCTCCAAGCGGTTCCTGGACCGCTGCTGGAACCTGATGGACCTGGCCCAGGACAGCGACGAGATCTCCGAAAAGAACGAGGCCCTGATCCACAAGACCATCAAGAAGGTCACCGCCGATATCGACGACCTGAAGATGAACACCGCCATCGCCGCCCTGATGGCCATGGTCAACGAGTTCTATACCAACGGCCTGACCCGGGGCGACCTGGAGCAGCTGATGCTGCTGCTGTCCCCCTTCGCGCCCCACATGGTAGAGGAGATGTGGGAGCTTACCGGCTATGCCGCCAAGACCGGCAAAATGGCCATGCAGATGCCCTGGCCCACCTACGATGAGGCCAAGACCGTGGACACCCATGTGGACATGGCCATCCAGGTCAACGGCAAGCTCAAGGGCGCCGTCACTGTCCCCGCCGGCAGCGGCCAGGACACCGTGATGGGCGCCGCCATGGAGCTGGACAAGGTGAAAAAGGCCACCGAGGGCATGACCGTGGTCAAGACCATCCTGGTGAAGGACAAGCTGATGAACCTCATCGTCAAGCCTGCGAAATAATTTTCGTTTTCATAAAAAATGTTGGAAAATGGCTTGACAAGACAGAGGGTACACAGTATAATGCTATTGTTAAAGTCATGTCCAATGGCTCTTAAAGAGTATCCTGGATGAAGCCGGATACATCGGAGGGAGGGAAAATAGATGTCCGAAGTCCACGTCAAGGAAGGCGAGTCCCTGGACAGCGCTCTGAAGCGTTTCAAGAGAAGCTGCGCCAAGGCAGGCGTCCTGGCCGAAGTGCGGAGAAGAGAGTGCTATGAGAGCCCCAGCGTCAAGCGCCGCAAGAAGTCCGAGGCTGCCCGCAAGAACAGAAACAAGAGATATTATTGATCGTCTCAAAGCGTGCTGAACGTTTGCGTTCAGCACGCTTCAGCTTGTCAAAAAGGATTTTTGACAAGCTGAGCACGCATTTTCAAAACCTTCATAAAAGTTCTGAAAATGCGGTGATTGAAAACGAAAGACACCCCTGATGGGTTTCTTTCGTAACTATCTTCCTTTCCGAAGGCGAAGGCAATCCTACTTTTTGACAGTCTCAAGCGTGCTGAACGTTTGCGTTCAGCACGCTTTCTTTCTGCGCGCGGGACCGTAAATGGCGGGAGCTTTACGCTTCTCCGGCGAACAGCGGGACCAGAATGTCCTCTACCTCCGGCAGCATGACCAGGGCGTCCCGGATGCCCTGGGACCGGGCCAGAGCCAGCTTCCGGCGGAGGGTCTGTGCGTCGTCAAACAGGATAAAGTGGGTCCGGCCCTCCCGGGTCAGGGTGAAGTAACGGGCGCACAGGGCGTCGGAATAGAAGGTGGAGCGGCCTGCCGCCAGGGCGGTCAGCTGGGACCGGGTCAGGGCCGTGCCCTGACCGCTGGGGCAGGGCACGGGAAAGTCCATAGCCAGCCGCTGAAGATCCAAAGCCAGATGCTCCGCCCCGTACCGGGCCGCCGCCTGATTCAGTCGTCCCTCCAGGGTGCCGCCGGACAGGGCCGTACACAGCAGCACGGAGGCTCCGTGGCAGGCGGCGTAGTGCTCCGGAACGTACAGGGCACGGCCGCAGGAGGCCAGCAGAGG
>UMIA01056554.1_pt1 | contig 11219 bp, 7 predicted proteins | sample 1965701 | NCBI WGS metagenome assembly UMIA01 (sample SAMEA4836113, study PRJEB28245) | human gut metagenome | biome: gut microbiome; material: fecal sample | place: Denmark | collected 2008 | reverse complement strand
CCATCGGGATCCAGTCGCCGGTCAGCGGGTCGCGGCGCATCTGCGGGGCGGCGTACGGCACTTCGTTGCCGTCGGCGTCCAGGTGCGGGGCGAAGCGGTAGTCCAGCGGGCGCGGGTCCTTGAGCTCGCGGGTCTTGGCGCCGGAGACGTATTCCGGATCGTCGTCGAGATAGAAGAAGTCACGTCCGTCGGCCAGCGTGGTCGGCGTGATGCGGATATGCTCCTTCGCATACTCTCCCGGGGTGTAGTTGGTGATTTCTGCCATGGTGTCACTCACTTTCTTCGGTGTGTTCGCTCTGGTGCGCCAGAACGAGTTCCTTTACCAAATCCCTTGTCTTGGCGATGGACTCGTGGTCGAGGCCATCGTCGGTGATGACCGTGTCCACCTGGTCGAACCGGGCGAACAACGATAGTGATGTACAGCTCCACTTGGTGTGGTCGGTCAGGATGACCGTACGGTCGGCGATGCCCATCATCGCCATGTCGGTGGCCGCCTCCAGCGAGTTCGGCATGAGGAAGCCACGGGGAATCGACACGGAATGGGTGCCGAGAAACACGGTGTTGACGCGCAGCGACGCGATGACCTTGTCGGCGATCGGCCCGACCAGCGAGTTCGACCGCGTGGTGACGCCGCCCGTTACGATCACCTCCACATCCTTGGATTCCAACGCCTGCACGAGCTCGGCGACCGGAATCGAGTTGGTGAGGATGGTGATGCCCGACGCCTGCTGGCTTTCCAGCAGATGCTGCGCGAACACGTAGGCCGTGGTGCCGCCTCCTATGGCGATCACATCGCCGGGGGCCACATATTGCACCGCTTCACGTGCGATGGCGTCCTTGAGACCAATGTCCATCTGCGACTTTACAGAGAACAGCGGCTCGCTGAGCAATGCGCTGGTGCTGACGGCGCCGCCATGCACGCGTTTCAGCAGACCTTTGTCAGAGAGATCGGCGATGTCACGTCGAATGGTCATCGCGGAAACGCCGAGCTCCTTAGACAACGCCGTGATGCGCACTGCGCCGCGCGTACGCAGACGGCTCAGTATCAGATGTTGACGTTGTGAGGATATCATGTGAACATTATCGCACATGTTCGCGCATAAACCAAACCAATATGTGCGTTTCGTAATGTTTGACATGCATGTTGCGCACATTACTTCCATAAAAACGAACAAAACATCACTTTTACCGCACTCTCCCCCACCCGCCGGATCCGACCGCACCCGCGCAACCGCATCGTTGCCGTTTTTTCGCGTGCGTGACACAATGGAGGGCATGGCTTATGTTTCGGAAAACTTCTGGCACGACGCGGTGAACAAAGCAACCACCGACCTGTTCACTTTCGGTTACAAGAACATCATCAAACCCAATTTCGTCTTCAACCACACCCCCGATGTGGCGCACGACCAGATGATCGAGTTCTGCAACGTCACCAAGCGCATCCCGCCGCTCATGTGGCTGCTTCGCGAGATGCTCGACTACACCGACCCCGTGCTGGAGACCACAGTGATGGGCGTCGACTTCGCCAACCCGTTCGGCCTGTCCGCCGGCCTCGACAAGAACTGCGACATGCCGGTGCTCATGGACAACGTCGGCTTCGGCTTCGAGACGGTCGGCTCCACGACCTCCCGCGCCAGCGCCGGCAATCCGAAGCCGTGGTTCCACCGTCTTCCGGAATACGATTCGATGATGGTGCACGTGGGCCTTGCCAACGACGGGTCCGACAAGGTGATCGACCGCGCGGAGCAGGCGTGGACGAACGCGAAGACGATGCAGGTGTCCGTCTCCATCGCACGCACCAACGACGACAAGTGCGGCGACCTGGACGAAGGCATCGAGGACTACTGCATCTCCATGCGCCGCGCGGCCGGACGCAGCGCCATGGTCGAGGTCAACGTGTCATGCCCGAACACCCATGCCGGCGAGCCGTTCACCGCCGACCCGGACGCGCTCGACCGCCTGTTCACCGAGCTCGACAAGATCGAACGCCCGCAGCCGACGCTGGTCAAGATGCCGCTCAACAAGACGTGGCCCGAGTTCAAGGACCTGCTCGACGTGCTTGCCGAGCACAACGTGCAGGGGCTGAGCATCGCCAACCTCCAGAAGGACCGCACCGGCCTGGAGATTCCACAGCAGTGGGAGGGCGGCCTGTCCGGCGGCCCGTGCACGGTGGCCAGCGAGGAGCGCATCGCGCAGGTCTACCGTGAATACGGCGAGCGTTTCGCCATCGCCGGCATCGGCGGCGTGTTCACCCCGCAGCAGGCATATCGCAAGATTCGCAACGGCGCCAGCCTGGTCATGTTCATCAGCGCACTGATGTACCGCGGACCGCAGCAGATCACCGTACTCAAGCGCGGCCTCGCGGCGCTCCTCAAGCGCGACGGCTTCGAACACATCAGCGACGCCGTCGGCATCGACGCCTGATCGACGCAGCCATAGACCACCTCCAGTCATGCGTAACATGACTGGAGGTGGTCTACGTTTATCTGCCGCTCAGTCCTCAGGGAAGGCGCCGCGGATGTACTGCGGCTGGTAGGGTGCCTTGGAGACGGGCACGCCGAGCTTGGCGGCGGCGCGCAGCGGCCAGTACGGGTCACGCAGCGCGGCACGGCCGATCTCGACCGCATCGGCCTGCCCCGCACGCAGAATCTTCTCCGCCTGCTTCGGCTTGGTGATCAGGCCGACGGCGGTGGTCGGTATTGCGGCGCGTTCGCGCACCTGATCGGAGAACGGCACCTGGTAGTTGGCCTTGACCGGAATGCTCACGTCGGCGATGATGCCGCCGGTGGACACATCCATCAGGTCCACGCCGTGCTGCTTCAGCACGCACGCGGTATTGACCGTCTGATCGAGATCCCAGCCACCCGCGGCCCAGTCCGTGGCCGAAATGCGCACCAGCAGCGGCACCGTGTCGGGAATCACCTCGCGAATCGCATCGGCGACCTCCAGCAGGAACCGCATGCGGCCGTGGATATCGCCGCCGTACTCGTCCGCGCGCTCGTTGCACAGCGGGTCAAGGAACTGCGAGATCAGATACCCATGCGCCGCATGAATCTCAATCGCCTCGAAACCGGCCCACACCGCACGCTGCGCGGCATCCCGGAACGCCGAAACCAGACCGTGAATCTCCTCGACGCTCAACGCGCGCGGATCGGTGAGCCCACGGTACGCGATCGGGCTCGGCGCGACCGTACGCCATCCGCCGGCATCCTCGGGCACACTCTTCCCCTCGAAACCGACGCCGAAGCAGCCGGTCGACCCCTTGCGTCCGGCATGGTTGAGCTGCACGGCCGCCACCGCACCGGCCTGCTTGATGCCGTCGACGATCCAATGCCAGGCGGCGACCTGATCGTCGTTCCACAGTCCCACATCGCGCGGCGAGATACGCCCGTCGGCCGTCACCGCGGTGGCCTCGGCGATGATCATGCCGAATCCGCCCATCGCGCGGGACACATAATGCTGGTAATGGAACGGCGTGGGCTTGCCGTCCCGCGCCACCGCCGAATACGTATCCATCGGCGGCAGCCAGATGCGGTTGCGCATGGTAACGCCGCGCAACGTCATCGGCTGGAACAGCTGCACTGCCCCTTTGCCGCCCTTGGCCTTCTTCTTCCCCTCAGCGTTCATGGTCGTCCTTTCCTCGACAATTCGCATGGCTCCCAATCCGCGAGCCGGGAAGTCGGGATGCTTCCAAACCACGGCGAGGCAACCACCGGTCTAATCATCTCACCGCGCACAGACTCAAGCACGACTCGTGCACCGATGTTCTCCGCCTGCGCAATGCGTCGGAAATCAGGCAGGGGCCGTATGAACGTTCATGCTCATACGGCCCCTGCCTCACGCGGCGAACCGCCGCTTTCGGTGCATCGGCCCGCCGGCTCAGCTCACCGGCTCAGCTGCCGAACCACCGCCCGTCACTGCCCGCCGGTGGTTTGTCCGCCCTCGGTCTGATTGCCGCCGGTGGTCGTGTAGTTCTGCGTCTGCGTGTACTGGCCGCTGGTATCTCCCGTTCCGCCGGTTCCGCTGGTCGTCCCGTCTGTCGTGTTGGTACTCGACCTTGACGATTTCGAGGTCGAATCCGAGGTCGCCGTGTACTTGCTTGACGGCGTGCCGTAATCGACGTTGGGCGCATTGATCGCGGTGAGATACGTGTCCATGAAGTTCTTCCACGTCGGGGTCGCGATATAGGAACCGAACCATGTGCGGTGGTATACGCCGTTAATGGTCTTGTTGTCGAAGTCGCTGTTGCCGTCGGCGTTGCCCACGGCGACGAACGCGGCGATCTGCGGCACGAATCCGCCTGTCAGCATGTACGTGTTCTCGTTGGTACCGGTCTTGGCGAACGTCTTGCGGTTGTTGGCGAGCTGGGCGGTCCTCGCCTGGCCGTTGGGGCGCACGACGCCCTGGTTCATCGCGTAGGCGACGGTTTCGGCGATATCCGGGTCGACGGCCTGATGGCAGTTCGCCTTGGGCACGTCAAGCTCGGCACCGGTGGCGTCGGTGACCTTCTTGATGGCGATGGGCGTGCATTCGACGCCCTTCGCGGCGATGGTCGCGTACACGTTCGCCATGGTCAGCGGCGCGGCGGACACCGTACCACCGATGACCAGCGGGGCCTGATAGGCGCCGCCGTTCGCAGTGTCGTCCTTCAGATGCATGTTCATCTTCTGCTTGGACGCCTGATGGAAGCCCATGTCCTCGGCGGCCTGCGCGATGGGTTCGAGGCCGACGACCTTCGCCATGGCGGCCTGCGTGGTGTTGTGCGAGTTGACCAGACCGTCGAGCGGGGATTCCGCGTATCCGGGCGTGCCGCCGGAGTTCTTCACGTCCCAGGTATTGACGCCGCGGAAGCCGGGAATGTCACGGTATAGGTTCACGACGCCCGGAGCCGGCAGCACCTCGTTGATCGAGTGCCCCTTGCGCATCCAGGCCACCAGGTTGATCGGCTTCCATGTGGAGCCGACCGGGAAGCCGCTACCGCCGCCGTCTATCTGGTCCACGGCGAAGTTCATGGCGGTTCTGGCCGGATCGTTGTTCGCTTCCGGCGACGTGTCGTATATCTTGTTGATGCCGAAGCCAAGCACCTCGCCGGTGCCGGGCTTGATGGCTGCCATCATCACTTCCATCTTGCTCGCGTCGTCCGCCGGGATGGCCGCACGCGCGGCCTTCATCGCCGCAGAGTTCGCATTGACGTCCATCGTCGTGTAGATGTCGAGGCCGCCCTCATACAGCAGCTTCTTGCGCTCTTCGGTGGTCTTGCCGAACTCCTTCGAGTTGAGGATCTTCTTGGTGACGTAGTCGCAGAAGAACGCCGCGTCGCCGGACGCGCTGCACCCCGCCTGCGCATCCTGCAATTTCAGCGTGTCCTTCAGCGGCTTCGCCTTGGCCTCGTCACGCTGCTTTTGGCTGATGCACTTTTCCTGATACATCAGGTCAAGCACGATGTTGCGCTCCCTCTGGGAGGCCTCCTGGTTGCTCTCCACCGAGGGGTCGAAGGCCGCCGGGTTCTTCGTGATTGCGGCGATGGTGGCCGCCTGCACGATGTCAAGCTTGTCGGCCGTGGTGCTGAAGTATCGTCGCGCGGCCATTTCCACGCCGTAAATGCCACGGCCGAACTGCGCGATGTTGAGATAGCCCTGCAGAATCTCCAGTTTCGAATACGTCTTCTCCATCTGCACGGCGATGAGCATTTCGCGCAGCTTACGCGCCACGGTCTCCTCGGATGCATGGTATTCGGCGATCGGATCGTTGTCCTCCTGCGCCTGCAGCAGCAGCACGTTCTTGACGTACTGCTGGGTCAGCGAGGAACCGCCCTGAGTGGCGCCCTTCTTCACGTAGGTCGCCACGAACGCACGCATCACGCCCTGGATATCCACGCCGGCATGCCGGAAGAAACGACGGTCCTCACGCGAGACCACCGCCTGGCGCATCGGCTTGGAAATCTTCTTCAATGGCACGACGATACGGTTCTGCGCATAGAACGTACCGATCTGCGTCGTACCGTCCGACGCATACAGACGCGACTGCTGCGGCAGGTCGGTCACGTTGAAATCGATGCCCTCCACCTGCAGCGACGGCACGATGGCACGCACCACGTTGTTCGATGCGAACACGGCGGGAAGGAAGAACGCGCTGGTGACGACGCCTCCGGCGAGACAGAGCAGCACATACGCGAGGAACAGCGACAACACACGTTTTGCGGTCAGGGATTTCTTCTTGGGCATGGTTGCCATTCTAGAGGGGCGTCTCTACCGGGCACGTCATCCGAACGACTGATTCCCAATCCCTCACAGGGTACTCACAAACCGGTCAGAAGACTGTAGAACGACCGGAAACAAGCCGAATCATTCTCCAACGGCCGCTGGAACGCCGGGCGTTCACCGCGCTCGGCGCAGCCGTCACCGTTGCGAGCGCCGAATCAGCATGCCCGGCTGGTAGATGATGATCGACCGGCCCTCGCGCGCGATCCACCGACGGTTCGCGAAATCCATCAGCGCCTTGTTCACCGTCTCGCGCGAAGAACCGACCAACTGGGCGAGCTCCTCCTGCGTCAGGTCATGCGGCACCTTCAGCCCGGCTTCCACCGGCTCGCCGAACCGCGCGCCGAGGTTGAGCAGTGTCTTCGCCAGGCGGGCGGGCACATCCATGAACACAAGGTCGGATATGCGCTCGTTGTTGCCGCGCATGCGATTCGCCAGCACCTGCAGCATGTCGATGGCGACGCGCGGGTGCTCGTTGAGCCACGCGAACAACGCGTCATGCTCCAGCCATGCCACGTGCGTGCCGTGGGTCATCGCCACGGCCGTGGCGGTACGGGGGCCGCCGGACGGGTCGAATACGGGAATCTCGCCGAGCAGTTCGCCGTGCGCGTGGATCGACAGCAGCTGCACGCGCCTGTCCTTGGATTCGCGGATCAGCTTGACGCGGCCGCGCTCCAGCAGATACATGCGGTGGTCCTTGTCGCCCTCGCGGAAGATATAGTCGCCCTTGTCGAATACGGCCTCGTGCAGGTAGGGAATCAGCTCATTGGCCTGCTCCGGCGACACCTGTTTGAACAACGGCGTATGCAACAGCTCGTTGTCCTCTTCGGGGAACGAATTCGGCCCGATTGCCCTCATGACGCCTCCTGGTCACGTTTCCGACATGCCGGCACCTCGACACGGAGCCCCTGCGATATCGCGACGACGGCGCACCATCCACCACCGCCACCGCATCCGCATCGGCGTCCTCGCGAAGGAATCCAACCCGTCGCGCCTCTGTCTTCGGTCGGTTCTGTCATATTGTAGCCTAGTTTGCACCGGGACCGTCCGGTTACGTCAGACAGTCCGCCAGACGCGCAATCAGCCCGTCGCGGCTCAGACCGGTCTGGGCCCGCATCGGGTCCACTCGCTTCACGGCCGATTTCACGGCCTTGTCGGACATCTTCTCTCCGGAGATGTTCAGCACGCGGGTCATCTTCACGGCATCGATATCGTAGGCGAGCGTCACGTGGTGGAGTATCGAACCGGGGCCGGAGCCGATGGGCGGGAACCTGCGCTGGGCCGCGCCGCCGATCTTGCCATGGCTGGAGGCGATGTCGTTGAGACCGGAGAAGCCGACGTCGAGGCCGAGGCCACGCAGCGCGGCGATCAGCCACATGTCGCACAGACGGTACGATTCCTCGATGCCCAGGTCCGCGGCGAACCAGCGCGGCGCGTACAGCGAGTACGTGATCGTGTTGCCGGGCTCGATGAACATCGCGCCGCCGCCCGTGCAGCGCCGTACGACCGTGAAACCCTCCTTCGCGGCGACGTCTTCGCGCACTTCGTCCGGGATCGACTGGAACCGGCCGACCACCACGGCCGGGGACGCCCACTGCCAGAACCGGATAGTGGCAGAGCGCTCCCCCGCGGCCACCTCACGGGACCATTGCACGTCGACATCCATCTGTTCCTGCGGCCTGCGGGGCTTGTCCACGACGATTTTCGGCGCGAGCCGATGCCAGCGTTCGTGCCACTCGCCGGGGAATGTCGGCGGTGTGAGACCGCGGGACGCTTGAGGCGCCGAGGCCGCCGGCGTAATTGTGACAGACGAGGTCGGAACAGCCGATGCGGCGGACGGCGTTGCACGGCTCAACGCGGTCAGTATCGTTTCCGCATTCGCGCCGGTAACGGATACATGCTCATCGCGTGCGATGCGTTCAAGATAGGAGACGGTATCCGGATCATCGGGCGGCGTATCGCACTGTGTTATATCACGCTGCGCTATATCGAGAAGCGCCGCATTCAGACGGCGCAGATACCTGTCGACCGCGGCATCGTCGCCTTCAACGAAAAAATCCCCGTCCACGCGACAGCCGACGACGTGGCCGTTATCCGGCGCGCACGCCACTGTCACCCCGACCAGCTTGCCGCCCGGGCGCTTGCATTCCCCACGACTTTCGATATTCACCCGATACACGTTACACGCCGAATCTGTCCGCGTGGCTGACTCAAACCCCGATACGCGAAACCACCCCAGTCTCGCTTTGCTCGACAGCCCGCCAGCGGGACCGAGATATAGGCCACCGCTGGCGGGCTGTCGAGCAAAGCGAGACTGGGGTGGTTCACGCCACCGCCGCGTTACAGGCGAGCGAGAATATCCTCGCCGACCTGATCGGTGGAGCGAACGGTGGAGCCCAGCTCCTCGATATCAGCCTCGACCGCCGTGTCGATGCGGGCCGCGGCATCGTCGAAGCCAAGATGGCGCAGCAGCATCGCGGCCGACAGGATGGCCGCGGTCGGATTCGCCTTGCCCTGACCGGCGATGTCGGGCGCGGAACCGTGAATCGGCTCGAACATCGACGGATACTCGTTGCTCGCGTTGATGCAGCCGGACGCGGAATAGCCGACGCCGCCAACAACGGCACCTGCCTCGTCGGTGAGGATGTCACCGAAGAGGTTGTCGGTCAGGATCACGTCGAAGCGCGACGGATCGGACACGAGGAAAATCGTGGCCGCATCGATGTGCTGGTAGTCGTGCGTGACCTCCGGGTACTCTTCGCCGACACGGTCGACGATGCGCTGCCACATGTCGCCGGCGTTGACGAGCACGTTCTTCTTGTGCACCAGCGTGATGTGCTTGCGACGCTTCATCGCCAGCTCATAGGCGTACCGCACCACGCGCTCCACGCCGTACGCGGTGTTGATGGAGACCTCGGTGGCGACCTCGGCAGGAGTGTCGCGACGAACCGCTCCGCCGGCACCGCAGTACAGGCCCTCGGTACCCTCACGCACCACGACGAAATCGATGTCGCCGGGGTTCGCGAGCGGCGAGGTGACGCCCTTGAACAGCTTGGACGGACGCAGGTTCACGTACTGGTCGAGCGCGAAACGCAGCTTCAGCAGCAGACCACGCTCCAGGATGCCGGCCTTGATGCGCGGGTCACCGACAGCACCGAGCAGGATCGCATCGGTCTTCTTGATGCGCTCCAGCTCCTCGTCCGGCAGGATCGCGCCATCACGCAGATAACGCTCCGCACCCAGGTCGAAATTCTCGTATTCGAAATCAGCCACTCCCTCAGCGGCCTTTTCCAGCGCCTTCTGAGCCCAGGGGGTGACTTCCTTGCCAATGCCATCGCCGGGGATAACGGCGATTGTATACTTCTTTGCCATAGCCAACAGGGTATGTGGCCGTGCTCGAAAACAATGCGCCCAGTCCGTCTAGTGGACAGACGGTGGAGGCGACGTGATCTTCGCGCATGGTCTGTGCGGCATGGTCTGTGCCACAGAATGCCGAAAAACGCTATTTTGACCGTGGTGTGGTACACGCCCGATATGGCCGATTCCGGGCTTCACAGCGAAATCGGCCATTTTGCAAGGATCTTTGGTATTCCTCTTGTACCACAGCAGCGCATGTAACCGATTAAAACCGATTCTGTGGCAAGGTCCTGTACCACACCACGCGAAAAAACGGTGTTTTTGACGTGGTATGGCACAGGAACCATCATTCATTCCACTATCCGGCACAGCAAAGTCCGAATGCCGGAACAACCATATGATCCCCACCCGCGGGCCCCAAAATCATATCCCCTTGCAGGTGGGGGCGCGATATGGAAACCCCGCAATCAGGGACGGACGTCGGCCGCGGCTAGCGGGTCAGGCCCATGACGGAGAGGCACCAGGCGTTTTCGTAGCTGACTTCGCGCCACTGCTTGTAGCGGCCCGAGGTCCCGCCATGACCGGCCTCGACTTCGATCTTGATGATCGCATCGATGCCGGCGGCTTGCAGTCGGGACACCCACTTGAGCGGCTCGACGTACAGCACGCGCGTATCGTTCATCGACGTGGTGGCGAAGATACGCGGGAACGGCCGCGACGATTGCCTCTGCAAAGACCGCGTGGACGCCGCGCCCGCACCGGCCTCGCCGTCCGCGCCCTCCGGCGCGTTTTCGTATGGCGAATACGATTTCATGTACAGGTAGACGTCCGCGTCGTGCAGCGGATCGCCCCACTCGTCCCACTCGGTGACGGTCAGCGGCAGCGACGGATCGAGGATCGATGTCAGCGCATCCACGAACGGCACATCCGCCTCGATGCCCGCATACAGTTGCGGCGCCATGTTCGCAATCGCACCCATCAGCAGACCGCCGGCGGAACCGCCGTACGCCACCGTCCGATGCGCATCGGCCAACCCCGCGTCCTGCAGCGCGGCGGTCACGTCGATGAAGTCCTCGAACGTGTGCCGCTTGTTCAGGCGCCGCCCCTGCTCATACCAGGCGCGTCCCATCTCGCCGCCGCCGCGCACGTGCGGCACGGCGTACAGCACGCCGCGGTCGAGCAGGCTCAGGCGAGCGACTGAGAAGCCGGGGTCCGAACTGATCTCATAAGCGCCGTACCCGGTGATGAACATCGCGCCGTCAGCGGTCGGCTCATGGCCGCGCCGCCACACCAGTGACACAGGTATGCGCTCGCCGTCACGAGCGGTGACCCACACCCGACGCTCCATGTACTCGCGCGGATCGAAGTCGCCCAGCACCCGCGCCCGCTTGAGCAGCTCGTCATGCCCGGTCGCCGGATCATACTCATGCAGTTCGCCCGGCCGCGTGTAGCTGGAGAACGTGTACCGCATGTGCGGCGCATCATACGAGGGGTTTCCGCCCGTTCCGATGGAGTACAGACGATGGGTGGCTCCCGGCAGCGTTCCGCCCGTGGCCTCGGCTGCACCGTCATCGGCCCACCCGGGCACGTCCCAGTCGCCGT
>UMIA01057800.1_pt1 | contig 11265 bp, 10 predicted proteins | sample 1965701 | NCBI WGS metagenome assembly UMIA01 (sample SAMEA4836113, study PRJEB28245) | human gut metagenome | biome: gut microbiome; material: fecal sample | place: Denmark | collected 2008 | reverse complement strand
GCAAGACACCGCCGCTGGAGGCGGCATACCGCCCCATACGGAAGCACGACTACGCCCTGTTCAGGGCGTATGAGTCGGAACTGGAGGCATGGAAGGCCGCCGGGGAGAGCGGCAGGAAGCCCGTACTGCGACGCACCGTCGTTTCCGACTTCACTCCGGAATCGCTACTGCTGACACATAACAGCAATCCCCGCAGCGTGGTCATTCTGGTGGACGAGATAATGGGCATGTTCAACTCCGCCAACCGCTACACCAACGGGCAACTCATAGAGCAGCTGCTCACGGCATGGAGCGGCGGGGCACTGGATGTGACAAGGGTCAGCAACACTATACCTGTGCATATTGAACAGCCGTGCATCAACATCATCGGGACCACGCAGACCAAGCGTGTGCATGAACTGCTGACGAAAGGCTTCGAGGAAAACGGCCTGCTCGACCGTATCCTGTTCGTGCTGCCCAAATCCCGTGAAGTGTCAAAATGGACTGATTGGGATGATGGCGGGGAGGACAGGGCATCTCTGGCAGCGGCACGCTGGGAGCAGATACTTTTCAAGGTTCTTGCCCTTGACTATGATACGGGAGAGGCGCCCCATGTGCTGTCCATGGACAGGGAGGCAAGGGAATATTTCTTCTCATGGTGGAATAGGAAAGTGGAACGCATCAACCGGATAGAGGACGATGCTGAGGTGGACAGCCGGGAGATGAAGCATCCGGCGCAGGTGGCGAGACTGGCCCTGCTCGTGCAGGTGCTGCGGTATGCCGCCGGCGAGAGCCACCTGCAGTCTGTGGATATGGTATCGGTAAAAGCCGCTGTCCGGCTGAACGGTTATTTCGAGGACTCGTACCACCGCATCCGTTCATTCGTGGCAGAGGACATGTGCGAGGAACCGCCCAAGGTACTGCTGTCATTGCTGCCGGACACGTTCGACACGAAGACGGCCATCGCCACAGGCAAGGAACAGCAGAATGTCAGCGAGCGCACGGTGATGAACTACCTCAGGGAACTGTGCAGGAGCGGGTTACTGCGGAAGTCCAAGGCCGGGCATTACGAAAAAGTCATATATGATAAATCTGACAAATCTAATGAAAACGATAATGAACCGCCAACCCGAAACTGCAACTGATGACCCCTTGTTGCAGTCTGCAGTCTTTGCAGTTTTGCAGTCTCGGAGTACCGGAAAGGTAAAATTCCTGCAAGACTGCAAAGACTGCAGACTGCAAATGGCCGTTTTCATTTGCAGGAATCCACAAAAGAGAGCATCATGAACGGATACAGATTCCATCTTCAGAAATACAGGCCGGGCAGCAAGACCGCCTGTCCGGAGTGCGGCAGGAAGTCCTGCTTTACCCGTTATATCGACGAGGCGGGAGAGATTTCCTTCCCTGACAACGTGGGCATCTGTGACCATATCAACAGTTGCGGCTACCACTATACCCCGAAGGAATATTTCCGGGACAATCCGACTGTCAAAGAAAAACTGAATGAGCAGGAAAGGAACAGCGGCACACCGATAGCTGCAAGACCGCCAGCAAGAGCATTGCCCGAACAGAAACCACGGATTTCTTTTCTTCCCTCCGGTTGGGTGGAGCAGTCCATGCGCAGGTACGACATCAACCCCTTGTACCGATACTTTACCAAAGTGATGGGCAAGGAGAATGTGGACAAGCTATTCAGCCTATACAGGGTCGGTACCTCAAGGAGGTGGGGCGGTGCGACCGTATTCTGGCAGATAGACCGGAACAGCAACGTGCGTGCGGGCAAGATCATGGGCTACGATGCCGTAACCGGACACCGTATCAAGGAGCCTTTTAACCAAGTCAGCTGGGTGCATTCCGTGAGGAAGGTGCAGGATTTCAGGATGAAGCAGTGCCTGTTCGGAGAACATCTGCTGTCGGACAACTCCGCCGTAATGTCCGCCAAGCCTGTAGCCATTGTTGAGAGCGAGAAGACGGCACTGGTCGCCGCCCATTTCATTCCCGATTTCATCTGGCTTGCCACCGGAGGGATACACGGGTGCTTCAATGGCGAAGCGGTGCAGGCATTGGACGGACGGGAGGTGATTCTTTTCCCCGACCTTAAGGCAACGGAGGAATGGAGGCAGCGGCTGCCCATGCTGGAACCCGTATGCAGGCGTGCCACATGCTCCGACCTGTTGGAAAGAATAGCGACCGACGTACAGCGCAGTCAGGGACTGGACATCGCCGACTTCCTGCTGATGGAGGACACGCCGCAGATGATTCTCGCAAAGATGATAGAACGCAACCCCATGTTGCAGACCTTCATCGACACCTTCGGGCTCGAACTGGTGGATACCGGGAGGGTGGAATGACATTTGGCATCAGATACCTTTCCGCCATCCGCCCCTGCCAGTCCGATTCATCTCCGGGCTTGCCCGTGTGCCAGTAATAGACCCTATGGGGGAGCCTAATACCCCAACCGCCTTTCGGCGGCGGGATGCGTACCACTTGAAACAGCAAGCTGGGCACATAACTTATCCGAGAAAAACAGAAAAGCATCCGGCTAATATGGAACGCTACTATATACTGAACCGTTACTTTATCTCATAAAAAATCATAGATAAAGTAGTAACTCGGTATTATTGTGTTGGTGAGTTTGTACTTTTACTCAAATATTTTATGAGATAAAGTACAAACTCACTCTTTGAAATTTGGCAGATACATATGGATTGAGTACCTTTGCGGAAACGGAAATATTATGCAGGACAAACTGGTTTCACGAGACAGGGAATGTGACGAACTGCAGCGGTGTCTGGAATCAGACCGCTCCGAATTTGTCATCATCAGCGGACGGAGGCGTATCGGCAAGACATATCTCATAGACAAGTTCTTCAACTATAAATATGATTTCACCTTTGTAGGCGAACACAACACTCCGGCTTCGGTGCAGATACAGAATTTCATGAGGGCAATCAAGCGTCATTCGAAAAAAAGACAGCCGAAAGCCGAGACATGGTATGATGCCTTCAATGCGCTTGAAGATTATCTGGAGACATTGCCTTCAGACCGGAAAAAAGTCATATTCATTGATGAAATGCCTTGGATGGATACGCAGAGGTCGAATTTTGTCAATGCCCTGGAAACATTCTGGAACGGCTGGGGCAACAGGCGTACAGACATCATGCTCATCGCCACAGGATCGGCGACATCATGGATGGCGGACAAGATAGAAGCCAATCAGGGAGGATTGCACGCAAGAGTGACCTGCAACCTGCATCTTTCCCCGTTCAATCTGCATGAGACGGAAGAATATCTGAGGCAGCGCAACTGCAGATGGGACAGATACCAGATTCTGCAATGTTATATGATATTCGGCGGCGTTCCCTTTTACCTGAGCCTCCTGAATACCTCTGACAGTCTTGCACAGAACATTGACCGGCTCTTTTTTGCAGATGGTGCCCATCTCAAAGGGGAATTCGACGAACTGTACAATGCCCTGTTCAGCAATGCCGACACATATATATCAATAGTCAGGTTATTGTCGGAGAACAAGTCCGGACTGACAAGGGAGGACATAGCAAAAGCCACAGGTCTGGAAGGCTCTTTCTTGAGCAAGATACTGAAGAATCTTGAACGCTGCGATTTCGTAACCCGTCTGTCACATTTCGGGAGTAAGACCCGAGGAAGCATTTTCAGGCTTACGGACTTCTTTACATTGTTTTATTACAAGTTCATAGAATCCAACAATGCCAAGGATGAAAGGTGGTGGAGCAACAATATGGATTCCCGCAGCGTCTCTGCGTGGATGGGACTCAGTTTCGAACTTGTGTGTCTGGCACATCACCGGCAGATAAAGGCGGCACTCGGAATAGGCGGTGTCGGAACGGCCATATCCTCATGGAGAAGCAAGGCAGATCCTGACAAAAACATGCCTGGCTTCCAGATTGATATGATTATCGAGCGAGCAGACCGCATCATCCATTTGTGCGAAATGAAGTTCAGCACTGACCGTTATGCCATCACTGATAATTACGAGATGAAACTCCGTGAACGGATGGGATTGTTCCGTATGGCGACAAAGACCAGAAAGACATTGGTAATCACATTTGTCACTACATACGGAGTGGTGGACGGAAAACATAAAAGTATCGTCCACAGTGAGGTCACCATGGACGACCTTTTCAAATCATAGGATTATTACTGTTACGGAAGTCGGCCTATCATTGTCCTGATAGCATAAACGACAGATGTGGGACGGATTCTTGCCGCAGACAGGGCAGTTGACAGGCTTGAAGCTGTCACGATGCGTTTGCCGTCCTTGGAAACCAGGAATTTTCCTCTTTCAAGAACGGACTGCCAGTACGTCTGTATGTATGACCTTTCAAGTAGCGCGTCGAAAAGCACGGCCACATGGCGGATGTTATTCACACGGATTCGGAAGCCCTCCTTGCAGGCAAAAAGAGCTTCCATATCCTCCATACGAACCGTAGGAACACAGAACAGATGGCAAGTATTGGCACAAGACACAATACCTGCCATCTGTTCTTTTGAAAAATTACACTCGAATGAAAGTGAAGCTGCGGTCGCCATTGGATCCGCATCATACGCAAATGCCGGGCTATTTATTTCAGATGTGTCATACATCCTTTTCAGTTCCATGCAATCATCCAATGAGAATGATTCGGTAGCGAACTTTTCTCGCACACAATCCTGATAATCATGCAGAATACCTCGGACTATATGGATAATCATCTCATGGCAATTCCGGCAGACCACATTGTCACAGTCTATATACCGGTGACTGTTGATGAAGTCGTCCACGAAGCGGCGATAAAGTTTGCCGCTGTCAACGACATCCCGGAGATAGGCTTCTCTCGCTGAAGCGAGCAATGCAAAAAGTCCATTCCACACATCCTGCTCGGCAGTAATGTGCCGATGATGCAAATCTCTTCCAAAAAGAGAGAATACAGTTTTCTGATCTGTTCATTTTGAAATTGATTAAATGTTTATACTATTGTGATTGTTTCCTTTTCAGATTTTCTGACAATTATAATGCTGATTTCATACAGTAAGCCAATGCCACCGCACATTCAAATACAGAAGTGATGGTAACGAAGTTTGCAATTTAACACATCTTTATCTACAGTTTCCACCCCGAAATACTTTCCTGTATATTCCACAAATGGGCATAAAGCCCTTCCTTTCGGATAAGCTCATCGTGCGTGCCCTCTTCCTTTATCCGGCCGTCCTCCAGGACGATGATGCGGTCGGCATCTTTTATGGTCTTGAGCCTGTGAGCTATGGCAATGACGGTGCGTCCTTTAATCAAAGAGTCGATGGCTTTCTGCACCTCCACTTCATTTTCTGGGTCGAGCGAAGCGGTAGCTTCGTCCAGCAGGATGACTTGTGCGTCTTTCAGCATGGCACGGGCAATGGATATGCGCTGCTTCTCGCCTCCAGATAAAGTACAGCCACCTTCGCCAACCATCGTGTCGTAGCCTTGCGGCAAGCGCATGATGAAGTCGTGGCAACAGGCTTTCTTGGCGGCGGCAATGATTTCCTCGTCTGTCGCGTCTGTTTTGCCGAAACGGATATTGTTACGTATCGTGTCTTGAAACAGATAGACATCCTGGAATACCATAGAGATGTGGCTCATCAGGCTTTCGGGGGCTATTTCGTCCATCGGCACGCCGCCAAAGAAGATGCGTCCCTGCTGCGGGTCGTAGAAACGGGCGCAAAGTTTCATCACCGTGCTTTTCCCACTTCCCGAAGGACCTACAAGAGCCGTCAAGGAGTTTTTGGGGAGCGTGACGGTTATGTCGTGTAGCACGTCCTTGTCCTGATAGGCAAACGATACGTGCTCAAACCGGATGTCGCCTGCCGCCGGAGATTGCCGTTCTCCTTTCATTTCCGGCTCGTTCATTAAGGAAAGAATACGTCCTCCTGCAATGGAAAAGTATCGGAACTCTGTGAAATTGGTCAGGGCAGAAGTCAATGGGTCGAACACACGGGAACCGACCACGAGAAACAGCACAAATACGAGGATGGAAAGTTCCCCTCCCAACAGCAGATATGTTCCGCACAGCACCATCATCGTCAGCCCTGCACGTACCAACGTGATGCTCAACAGGACGAACGGCCCTAACAAGGCTTCCTGACGGATGCAGGCACGGCGAAGTTCGGCAAAGGCATCGCGCAGCCGGACGAAACGGTCGCCCAACAGATTGTAGGCTTTCATCACCCGGATACCCTGCAAGTATTCCTCCAATCGGTTTCCTGCATTTATCTTCGCATGGATTTGCCTGCCGCTCAGCTTCCGCTGCGCCTTTGTGCTTGCCCATAGCACGAGCAAGGCAAGCGGCAAGGCGGCAAACATACTGACCGCCATCCTCCAATCTATCCATATCAATGAAGCAAAAGCTAGCACGGGCATTACCACTGCGCCCATCAATTGGGGCAGATGATGTGAGATTCCCGTTTCCGCCATCATGAAATCCGTAATTAGCATGGAGGACAAGTCGCCGGGGTCACGCCTTGAAAGGAAGCCTAATGAAAGTTTCCGCAGATGTTCCGCCAGCGACAAACGTCCCGAAGCACTCATTTCGTAGGCTCCACGGAAATTGGCACGGTAAGATGCCCGTTCCGCCAAAACCATGACCAGCATATAAATGGCCATAACGCCGAATATCCACCAAAGACGGGTCGTGTCGAGCGGCTGTCCGCTCCCGTCAAATGCACTGAAAATGATACGTATCGCTTCTATAGAAAGACAAAACGGCACGATATTCACCAAATTGGCAAGCATGGTGTAACCCACCGGCTTGTAAAGTCTTTCCGTGTGACCTATTGTAATATTCTTTATTGCATTCATATCTTATTTTATTTATATGCTATAATATGTATTTCTTCCTTTTTACGGATTGTTCTGATGGATGAAAATCCGACTTCATGCAACCGTTCTTCCAATTCTGCCGGAGTATAGACAACCATACCATCTATCCGTTCCGTCCACATTTTTCCAAGTTCGGGGTCGCTCGCTTCCAGACTAATAAGGAAACAACCTCCTTCTCGGAGAACACGCGCCACTTCAGACAACGCTATGTTTACAGGCGACCAGAAATAGACCGTTTCAAAAGCCGTGATAGCATTAAAGAATCCATTCTCATAAGGTAATGAACAAACATTCCCTTGTTGTATGAAACATCTTTTATTCAAGTCTTTTTCGTTGTACTTTTGGGCGAATGAAACACTTTCTTCTGACAGGTCTATGCCGTAGATATTTCCTTTCGGACATAAATTCAATAAACGTTTCAAATTCGCACCACCGCCACAGCCTATATCAAGAACATTCCAATTCGGCTGCCATTCCACTTGCTTCATGCCACGATTAGCTAAAGATGCATGAAAACAATTCATTCCTCGCAAAATCATCCGTCCCCAAAATCCTTGCGGACAACTTGTGTTTTGCAAGACCTTGTTTAAGAAATTCTTCTTTCTCATATTGCTTTTAGTTTTTGTTCAACGTCCAATGGTATGCGCTCGTATAGGCATCCCACATGTTTTTATATACACCCTCCGTCACAGACAATTGTTCATGCCTTCCGCATTGCACAATGCTTCCTTCTTTCATGACGACAATCTGATGCGCAGAAATAATGGAAGAAAGGCGATGGGCAATCACAATGACCGTCTTGTCCTTTATCAGCGACTGCAAAGCCATCTGCATTTTATGCTCGTTTTCAGGGTCAGCGAAAGCAGTCGCTTCGTCCAACACCAGTATCGGAGCATTCTTCAATATGGCACGAGCCACACATATCCGTTGGGCTTCACCGCCGGACAGGAATACACCTTTATCGCCTATCCTTGTTTCGTAGCCTTGCGGCAAACGCTCTATGAAATCGTGGCATTGGGCAGCTTTCGCAGCGGCTATCACCTTTTCTTTCGTGGCATCAGGAGAGCCTACGGCGATGTTCTCATAAAGAGTGTCGTAAAAAAGGAAAGTGTCTTGAAAGACGAATGAAACCATATCCATCAGTTTTGCGGTAGGTATTTGGCGTATATCTGCACCGCCTATACATATTTTCCCTTGCTCCACATCCCAGAACCGAGGTATCAGGTTGGCAACCGTTGATTTGCCGCTTCCTGACGGACCGACAAGGGCGGTTATCTTTCCTTGTGGTGCAATGAAGCTGACATCACGCAGGGCTTCCGTCCGTGTTCCCTGTTCTGTGTTCTCGTAGGAGAATGACACATGGCGAAATTCCACATCGTAAGCGGCAGGCACTTGCGGATGTACCGGCTCCGGCACAGGTTTCTTTTCAAGTATGCGGTCGATACGGTTTACACCTTCATCGATGTCGCGCGTATTACCTCCCAAGAATGTCAGTTTATAAACGGGGGAAGCCATACCCGGTCCCATGATAATGAAGAACAGCCATACTACCGCCAATGACAAGGATTGCGGACTGGCTTGCATCAGCAAGATGCCCATAGGAAGAATAAACGTTACCATCGAATTGAGCAAGACGGTAAAGGCAATCATCCCGTTCTGGTAGGTGTCACAGCATTTCAAGGCGAATGTCTTGTATGCCTGAATCTCGGCATTGAACTGACGGAACGAACGGACGCTTTGCCCGAATATCTTGACGACGGGCATTCCCCGTACATACTGCACAGCTGATGCGCTCATTTTTTCCTGTGCATCGTAGTAGATACCCATGAACTCCCTTGCCCTTTTTCCCATGAAATTGGAAAATTGCAGGAATAAGCTAAGCACCACAACGGCCAGGCACACGACTGTCAGCCACACATCCAGCGAGAAAAAGATGACCAGCATTACCACTACCGTTGCCATTACATTGACCAAATCCGGAATGGTATGGGCGATGAAGCCCTCTATTTTCTCGATATTCTGGTCCATTGTTTTCTTGATGGCTCCCGTAGAGGTATTGTTCAAATATCCCAAAGGCAGTTTGCCGATATGTTCAGACAGACGGACACGCAACCCATACAAGATACGGAATGCAGCCACATGTGAGGACATCAGGGCGGCATAGAGCAATATCAATCCGCCAACAAGCCCTCCAAATGCAATCCATCCCCAACGCATCATGTCCGTTCCGTCCAAAGCGGAAAGATTGGAGCCATTCGACAGCAACTCTTTCAAAATTTCATAAACTGCCCAATAAGGCACAAGCATACACACCGCGCTGCCAGCCGACAGCAGACCTGCTAATATAAGCAGACCTTTCCTTTGTCCCGCTATCTCGAACAGACGGGACAAACCTTTTTTCTTTTTTGATTTTTCCATTGTTATTACGCTATTTTGATGTGATTTTATATCCGAGCAATGAACTGAATTTGTAGCAGAGCCAAGGGATGCGCCCCAATATCTGCCCGAAGAAGAATCCCCAGCGTGAACGGAAGAACTTCATATAGTTAGCCTGTTCAATGAGCTTTAAAGACGGTTCCCATTGTTCCACCACATACCCGTTGCTTATGCCGGAACGGATTTGAGCCTCGTGTTTGCGGAGCGAATCGGGCTTCACACCATGTCGGCTCATTATCGTGCCGCACACGTCAAACCACAATTCACCTCCCCCGAAACGGTTTGCCACGTGATGCAGGAAGGATTTTACTTGCTTCTCGTAGAAGTACATCAGTACCCCCTCCACGATGAAGATAAATTCTGCTTCGGGGTGTTTCCGGCGCAGGTCATCCATCCAGTCGGTCTCCAACAAAGACGCTTCAATATAGACATTGTCCGGCTGTTCGGGTATCAATTCCCGGCGTAGAGCAATGACCTCAGGCAAATCTAAATCATAAAAGACTGCTTTCTGACTTCCGATACGCTGGAAACGGGTATCCAGTCCACATCCCACATTGACCACGACCGGATGCGAATGTGCTTTAATAAATCGGCGCACAGCGCAGTCAAAATACCATCCACGCACCACGCATCCCACTTCGCTCAACTTTGCCCCGTCGAACTGGGAATAATCGTATTCCAAACTGTCCGCCAGCCATTCCGCAGCCTTGTCATATAGAATGGGATTATTCCGGCGACTTTCTTTGGCTCTCATGTATAGCGGAATAAGCAATGTTTCCGCTACAATACTCTTAAACTCGTATTTCTGTCTCATATTTTTGGAGTGTTTAATAGTGAACGATATTCAGAATTGTTCATAAAAAAAGGAGGAAACCTCCGTGAAGATTTCCTCCTTACCAACCGTTCTGATGCGGTTGAATGTTCGTATGTACGTTGTCTGTATCTCATATCTTGATAATAGCCCTCCAACCTTGGATTTCAAACAGGATATAATCGTGCAAAATAGCCTCCATCTCTTGCCGGGGTACGGAATGCATCAATAGCTCCTCGAACATCGTGAACATCCATACCGTATGCAAATGAATGATAAAATCAGACACAGCCGTATTGATTTCGGGATGTTTCCGCTGCATGGACGCGAACCACGCCTTAACCAATTCCGTGGAACGGTCGGTATAATTCTCACGGAAGCGTTCCAATGAAGAACCTTGCGCACGGAACAACAGTATTTCCATTAGCGAACGGTGTTTGTCTATAAGCGAAACATATTCATCAATGCAGGATTTCAGGTATTTTTCCGACCGCATCATCATAATATCTTCGCCCCGTATGCCGTGGTGTTCTTGCAGCATGGCTTCCAAAGCGCACAAAACAGGACGGACCACTTCATGGAATAATTCATCTTTGCTTGTGAAGTAGTTATAGATATTCCCGACACCAACACTTGACAACTCCGCTATTTCGCGCATGGAAGTCTTGGAATAGCCTTCCCTCTCGAATTGTTGTCTGGCAACCGTCAATATCCGACCTCGTATGTCCTCTTTCAGCACTTGCATTTATAGTGAACAATGTCTGTTTTTAATTTTTTGCAAAGGTACAAGGCTTGAAATTGTCGGGCAATACCTAATTATTGGGATTTAATAATACTCGGATAACAAGATATCTATAAGCTATGTAATGGTGCAAATTATTAATATGATTTCGTTTTAGACGGGAACTTTGCGGTATCAAATTACAATGAATATTGAATGTATAATCTGATAATCAGAAAAATATAGAATGTTATTCGGTTCAAGCGTGGAGTCGTTCGTTTATCTGACGACAGGCATTTGGCGTGGCCCGGAAACAAATAAACAATACCCCACACCGAATAGTATATCGAGAACCGATATAGCTATACACGGTGATGAGTGTCTGTATTGCCTATCCTTGTTTCCTTAAAATCGCCAAATTTTATCGTCAAGGATTAGCGAAACACT
>UMIA01020899.1_pt1 | contig 11385 bp, 7 predicted proteins | sample 1965701 | NCBI WGS metagenome assembly UMIA01 (sample SAMEA4836113, study PRJEB28245) | human gut metagenome | biome: gut microbiome; material: fecal sample | place: Denmark | collected 2008 | reverse complement strand
GCTGGGGCACATCCCCAGCTTGCCTGGGAATCGCAATTGCCCCGGAAACCTTGTCCCTCATTACAACCCCTTAATTTTAAAGGCAATTGCGATTCTTTTGATTTTCTCTTAGATTTTTGTTGCAATTTATTACTCACGTTTCTATGCAGGGGGCAGCTGCCCCCTGTTTAAAGGATGCCCTGCCCCTTTGTCCTTTCGGGACATTTCCCCACACTGTGGGGAATCACCCTCGCCGAGCTGAGCCAGCTCGACCGCAGTTGCCTGTGGCTCGTTCCTTGCAACCAATACAGAAAAACATTTTTTGATTTCTCCACAAAAAATGACTGCTTTCCAAAATAAGTTTCTCTTGACAGCCTTTGCTGCATATGTTATAATGCAAGTACAACCAACCGACATATTAGAAAGGATGAAAGTTCATGAAAAATAGAAAAACAGGAAAAGCCATCGCCGCTGCTGCCATGTTGACCATCGCAGCAATGACCATGCCGATGCAGACCGTTTCTGCGGAAGATATTGTTGACGCTCCTTACAACGTTGTTGTATTGGGTGACAGTATCAGCACCGGTTATGGGCTGGAGGATTCCAGCAAGTCCTATGTTTCCGTTCTGGAACATCATATGAATCAGAAAGTCACCAATCTTGCAAAGGATGGCACAACTTCTTCGGAACTGCTCCAGTCGTTGCAGGGGGATAGCACCATGCAGAGTGCAGTTGCTGGGGCTGATATCATTGTAGTCACCATCGGTGCAAACGATATTTTGCAGCCGGTTCTGAATAATGATGTGGTGAAAGTAGACGATTATGACAACGTTTATGATCTGGCGAATGCCATCAAGGACAATCAGATCGCATTCCAGAAGTATTTGAGAGCCACTATGCCGACTGCGGTTGCCAATGCAAATACCAACATTGACAACATTATTTTGCAGCTGAAGAGCACAAACGATCATGCAAAGCTGATATTTCAGACAGTTTATGACCCGTTGAGTGTTGATCAGGATGATACAGGATTGTCTGCCAACGCACTTTCTATGTTGAGTGCATTTTCGAATGGGCAAATGTATCAGTATTTGAATGGAAGTGCTAACGGTGGAACGTATATTCCAGTTGGTTTGAACCAGAATTTACAGACCCATGCACAGAATGGAGAGATTTATCTGGCAGATGTTTATAGTGCGTTCCTGCATCATGCATGGACAAATGTCAATATTGCAAATGCAGATGTGCACCCGACCGCAACCGGTCATGCAGCAATTGCAAACTTGCTGATTGAAAGCGGCTATTTCCCGAGTGTTGCAAATATTGATGGTGATATTGATGGCGATGAAAAGATTGATGTTTCCGATGCAGTTGCTGTTCTGACGGAATATGCACGGATTGCAGCAGGCAATGAAGCACAGTTTAATCCTGCACAGAAAAAGAGTGCGGATGTCAATGAAGATGGCATGTTGGATGTTTCCGATGCCGTTGGCATTTTGATTTATTATGCAAAGCAGGCTTCCGGACAGACACCGTCTTTCAGCTAAGGAATTATCGGAATTAGAACGAAAACCGTTCGATTTTGCGGAAAAGTACCGTAGAATCGAGCGGTTTTTTTGTGAAAAAATGTGAAAAACAGAATCCATCTGTGTTTAACGATGTTTTCCATCTACTATCATAAATTTATCACATTCCAGCGTATAATATTAAACATAGAGCAAAGAACAAGATAGACCGATGCAGAACAGCAGCGGTTTTCAATAGAAAGGAAGATTCTTATGTATGAACGGGAACAGGACATGATGAAAAACGAATCGAACAACACAGCAGCTTCTGCGTCGAATCAGCCGGAATCTACTGTAAACAATCAGAATCCTTACAGCACATCTGCTGCAATGGGCAGCACCACACCGAATGGTTATGGTTATACTACTAATAGTAGTACCAACCCAACCACTGGCTATACTGGAAATACTTCCTCTGATACACAGTCGCAGCAGCAGGGTTATAGCTACGTCAATTATTATTCCAATCCGAACGCTCCGGTGCAGGCATCCGGCAGCGGCAAACCGCCGAAGAAAAAGAATCACTTCTGGATGAAAGCGGTTGCATTTGTTGCAGCGATGGCAATTGTCTCCGTTGGTTCGATTGGCATTTATAACGGCGTTCATAATTCTAACAAGCTGGTAGCAGCAGAAAGCAGTACTTCTGCTTCGGATTCCACCGATACCACAGCCAATACCACAGCACAGGATAGCAGCAGTAAAGCACAGAGCACAACCGTAAAGGGTGATGCTGCAAAGAGCTGGATTGAATTGGCATCTGGTACAAATGCAATGTCCATCAGCGACATCGTTAAGAAAGTAGCACCATCGGTTGTCGGTGTTCAGGCAACTTTTAAGATGCCGAACAACTACAATAGTTATAATTATGGTTTTGGAATGTTCGGAAATGGCAACAGCGGAAATGGTGATAATTCCGGTTCAATGACCGGTGTCGGAACCGGCATCATCATGCGGGAAGATGGCTACATTGTCACAAACGCCCATGTTATCTATGATTCGGAATATGGCTGCGGCGAAGCAACTGCCGTAGAAATCCGGATGTCCGATGAAGAAACCACTTATGATGCAAAGGTCGTTGCATATGATATTGAAACCGACCTTGCTGTTTTAAAGGTAGATCAGACTGGTTTGACTGCTGCGGAATTTGGTGACAGCGACCAGTGTCAGGTTGGCGATGCAGTTGTTGCAATCGGTAACCCGTTGGGTCTGGAACTTCAGAACACGGTTACTTGCGGGATTATTTCCGCACTGAACCGGAAAGTTACCATCAACGACAAGACCATGACGCTGATTCAAACCGATACCGCTATTAATAATGGTAACTCTGGCGGTCCATTGATTAACAGTTCTGGTCAGGTTGTCGGCATCAACTCTGCGAAGATGTCCTCTAGCGTTTCTTCCAGCGGTGCAACCATTGAAGGTATCGGCTTTGCAATCCCGATGACAGAAGCACGGGAAATTGTAGACGATTTGATTAACTATGGTTATGTTACCGGCAGACCGCAACTTGGCATCAGCTGTCAGGATGTTTCCGAAGCCGTTTCTCAGGCATATAACTTGCCAATCGGTGCATATGTTATCAGTGTAACCGATGGAGGTGCAGCAGCAGAAGCTGGTTTACAGGTCGGCGATGTCATTACTGCCATCAATGATAACAAGATTGAAACCACAGAAGAGCTGAATAACTATAAGAATGAATATAATGCTGGTGACACGATCACCCTGACCATTGTCCGCAACGGACAGGAACAAAAAGTTTCTGTTGTTCTTCAGGAAGTACAGCAGAAAAAACAATCCTGATGAAGTATCACGGACAGTGAAATGTTTCCCGTCAATGCTAAAAGTTGGGCATCTGACCGGAAATTTAGAAATGCTTTCTTCATACATTCTCCTTATTATTTTTCCAACACAGGCAGCCTGCAAAGTCTTTTTGCAGGCTGTTTGTGTTTTTTGTGAAAAATGACGGAAACAGCCGTTTCTGAAAACACGACTTTCACAAGGTGCACACAAAACTTCAGTTGAAAGCCTGTTGAAAGCTGTTGAAAACGGTGGAAAATTGTGTAAAAGCTACAAATACGGGCGGAATTTCCACCTAATAATTTTAAAAAAAATAAAGGCAGAGGCTTGACATTCCCGACAGAATGTGTTAGAATACTTTATGTAAATCGTTTACGGCGGTTTATGCACCCATGCCGTAAAGGATCACGTGAGTCCAGGCATTCATGGAACATCCGGTTATTTCAGTTCTGCGAAATCCGGCTACATGGAAACAGAAACAGGGCAGTTTAATAGTGAGGGGAAATGAGACTGCACAAATGCAATCACGTCTGTGCGTCAGCTTGGATGGTCACAAAAAAATTGAATGAAGAGAGGGAAATGTGCAATGAAGAAGGTATTCAATAAAGTCATTGCCGTTGCAGCAACTGTACCGCTCGCTCTGACACAGGGCTTCGCTGTATTGTCCAATGCTGCGGACGCAACCACCATCAGCGTGGAAAGAGTACTGGAAATTAAACCACAGGAGCTGGAGTCCGATTGGGCAAAGCTCGTAGAAGGTGCACTGATTGATTCAGAAGGTAAGAGCTTTGAACTGAATGTTGCAGATATCATTGATTCTGCTGACTTTTCGGATAAGAATGCTGCTTATGTTGAAAAAGTACAGAAGTGCATCGTTGGAAACCCAAGCGTAAGCATTCAGAATAGCGTTGCAGTGATGACCGCACAGGTGGATGCAACCAGCTATGTACAGAGCAACATCATTGATGCCATCAAGAAGGAATTGACCAAGCAGGGTGCAGCTTCCATCATTGATGACATTGATTTCAGCATGCTGGAAAAGAAGGGCACCTTTACTGCTGCCGTTGATGGCGACAGCATCGAAAATACCGCAGCCAATAAGGCAGCTGGTACTGCAAACACCATTCGGGTAAAGGGTGCTGTTTTCGTAGATAGCGAAGGCAACCAGGTTGCAACATATGCTGATGCAAAGGCTTATGCTGCAAGCACTGTTCAGAAGCTGAAGGTTGAATTGACCAAAAAGGCTGCTGCTGCTAACTTGACGGTAAACCTTGATAACCTGCTGGCTACTTATCAGAAGAAAGTAGAAAAGGCATTCTCTTATGCAGATAAGGCAATCACAACATCTGCACATCAAGAATTTGCAACCGCAGATGAAACACTGGCTTGGCTGAAGGTACAGAAGGACCAGAGAACCACACGGTTTGACGTTCCGGGCAGTGTTGCAGACCTTGCTAAGTATGGCGATACATTGAATAAGGCAGTTGCAGAAGTCAATAAGGCATTCCAGAATGTAGGTGTAAATTATACCGTAGATGTAAGCATGGATGATGTCACCAGCCTGCTGAACAGCGGTTCTGATTTCGTTGCCGATGCAAATGCAGATACCAATGTTTATACCGTAACCTTCAAGGTTCCGGATACCGATGTAGATGCAGATTACTTCAGCACCGTTGAAGGAATTGAAAAGTATTATGCAGCACATCCGGATCAGGCAGAAACAGATGGCGTAACAGATGCTGATTACAGCCAGCTCGTTTATGATTCTTCTTACAAGCTGGTAACCGCACAGGGCGATGCAGATAATGATACACTTGCAGGCGTTCCGAGTGGCTACTTCAATGTGGAAAGAATCATCAAGTTCAAGGATAAGGCCACAACTACTACCACAACAGATATTAGTGGCACAACCACCACAGACGTATCTGGTACAACGACCACAGACGTAAGCGGCGGCACAACCACCACTGACGTATCTGGTACAACGACCACAGATGTAAGCGGCGGTACAACCACCACAGACGTAAGCGGCGGCACAACGACCACAGACGTATCTGGTACAACGACCACAGACGTAAGCGGCGGCACAACCACCACTGACGTAAGCGGCGGCACAACCACCACCGATGTGAGCGGTGCAACCACCACTACAACAACCGGCACTGGTGACAGCGAAACCACAACGACTACCACCACAACAAACACCGGCACAATCACTCCAGTTGGTACAACCACACTGGAAGTGGAAGTAAACCCGACAAACTTCTACTTCTCCGTAGATGAACGGGAACTGAAGCCGTCTGACTTGTTCAGCAAGTTCGATATTGTGGATGAAGAAGGTACACACTTCAATGCTCTGGAATTGGGTGCAGTTACCCTCGACAAGACCACACCGAAGGAAATCTTCGATGCAGAAGGCAAGCCGTACTGCGTAACAGAAGTAAACGCTTACTTCACTGACCCGACAAAGGCAGATGCTGAACCGGTTGCAGCTCCGGTAAATCCGACTGTATACATTGGCGTTAAGGGCGATACCGACCTGAGCGGTCTGGTAGACGTACCGGATGCAGTTGCAGTTCTGACTTATACTGCAAAGATTGCAGCTGGTCAGGAAGGTGTTGTCTTCAATGAAGATGAAAATCTGAATAAGTTTGTATTCTTCCTGGCTGATATCGATACAGAATCGAAGGAAGGCAAGAACGACAGCAACAAGTTGATGGCAACAGAAGATGCTGTATACATGCTGACTTACACTGCAAAGACTGCAGCAGGTCAGGAACCGACATGGCCGGACGTAGTTCCGTCCCTGAAGTCTTTGGAAGGTTCTATCTGGTACGAAGGCTAAGCATTAAAATTTACAGATAAGGTAAAAGTGCGGTGTCTGGGACACCGGACACCGCATAATTTATATTTGAAAGGAAAATAGAAAAATGAAAAGTACATTTAAGAAGGCACTGGCAGCTGTTTCCGCAGCAGCAGTAGTTGCAACTTCTGCCGCTGTTTTCACTGCTGTTCCAGCACAGGCAGTAAATACTCCTTCTATTGGACAGGTTACTGTTACAATGGATGAACTGCAGAGCAGCAATTATCTGGTAACTGTTCCGGTTAGCATTTATGGCAACACAGACGGTTGGGACTCTATCGCATTTGGTCTGCAGTGGAGCACAGACGAACTCACTTATTCTAAGTGCGTATCTGGCGGAAGCATTGCAAACGCTATGTTTACTGATGGTATTCAGGTAAGTGGTTCTGGCTTCCAGCTGAATCCGGCTGGTATCGGCGGATGGATTACTTATGCAACCACTCCGACAGGCGATGGTCCGACCTATGTAACTGGCGATGATCCTGTTATCAACATTACCTTTAAGGTAACAGAAAATGCACAGCCGGGTGACATCTACTACATCGACGGACTGGAACGGTCTTATGATGGTGCTTATGTTCCGAAGGTTACTCACGGTAGTGAAGTTGTAACTGGTGCTCCTTCTCAGGGTTATATCCAGATCGAAGGCGTACAGACCACCACAACTGAAGCTACTACTACCACAACGACTACCACAACAACCACCACTACTACAACGACCACCACAACAACCACTACAACTGCTAAGCCGACTACCACCACCACAACTACCACCACAACTGCTAAGCCGACTACCACCACCACAACTACCACCACAACTGCTAAGCCGACTACCACCACCACAACTACCACCACAACTGCTAAGCCGACCACAACAACTACTACCACTACTTCTGCTGCAGCAACTACCACCACAAAGGCAGCTACCACCACAAAGGCAGCTCAGCAGACCACTAAGAAGAACACTGGTTCTACCAGCTCTCCGAAGACTGGCAGCATGATTCCGGTTGCAGGTGCTGTTGCAGCAATCGCAGTAATCGGCGGTGTTGCTCTGGTTTCCAAGAAGAGAAAGTAAGAATCTCTGATTCCGAATCATCTTCCGAAGAAAACAGATAAAATTTAAGGAAGTCATCCATTCAATTACAAGTGGGATTGGACAAAATCTTTACAAGTAAAGAATTTGGATTGCGGAAACAAGAGGGCATACTTCGCAAGAAGTGTGCCCTTTTTGTTCACCCCTTTTCTCCTGCCTGCATAAAATGAAGTACACCCATTCTTTGAGAATGGGCGAAAATCCGGAACAAAAGGAGGGAATGCAAGATGCAACAATTGCTGCAAATTTTGGTGGCTGGCGGTGACCGCCGCCAACAATATGCCGCCCAAAAACTTGCCAAGTCGCCGCAGCTTTCCGTGACGACAATCGGATTTTCTCAGTCAGATTCTGAAACATTACCAGAATTTGACGTTCTCATCCTGCCCATTCACACGACAGCCGAATCTGTGCCGTCCAAAAATGGGAACTTGTCGCTGCCCGAATTGCTGTCCCATGTGAAAAAAGGCGGTCTGGTGTGCGGCGGCGTACTCCCCGAAGCTGTTTGCCGGATGTGTCAAGAACAAGAACTGTGTTTTTGCGATTATTTTCAGCGGGAGGAACTCTGTCTGGCAAATGCCGTTCCAACTGTAGAGGGAGCAATTCAAATTGCCATCTCAGAACGGGAAACAGTACTCTGCGGCAGCTCTGTTCTCGTCATCGGCTACGGCAGAATCGGAACAATCATGGCAGAGCGTTTGCAGGGCTTGAAAGCAGATGTCACCGTTGCGGCTCGCAGTTGCAAAGATGCGGAACGCTGTGCTGCAAATGGTCTGAAATGGATGCATCCGTCTGAAATTGCTGCCCGTGCAGGGAAATTTGACTGGTTCTGCAACACCGTTCCAGTCCTGATGCTGGACGAAACAGCTCTGTCCAACATGAAACCAGATGCACTGGTGATTGACCTGGCATCGAAACCGGGCGGAACGGATTTTGATGCTGCAAAACGCCTGCATCGTCATGTCGTCTGGGCGTTGGGGTTGCCGGGAATCACTGCACCGAAAACCGCTGGAGCAATCATTGCGAAAACCATCTTCCATATTTTACAGGAGAGGGGACTCGCAGATGAAGGAAACAATTGGTAAACGCATTGGATTTGCGGTAACAGGGTCGTTTTGCACCTTTTCTGCTGCGTTTGCAGAGGCAGAACGACTGGTGGCGGCAGGTTACAGCTTAACGCCGATTTTCTCAGAACATGCCGCTAGCATTGATACCCGTTTTGGGAAAGCTGTGGAACAACGAAAAAAATTGGAGCAGATTTGTGGAAAACCTGCCCTGTTAACGATTTCAGATGTAGAACCGTTAGGGCCAAAAGACCGCTTGGATGCGTTGCTTGTTGCCCCTTGTACCGCCAACACCATGGCAAAACTGGCGATGGGCATCACGGATACCACTGTGACCATGGCAGTGAAATCCATGCTGCGGAACGAAAAGCCAATTATTCTGGCTCTGGCAACCAATGACGCTTTGCGGGCATCGGCGAAAAATCTGGGCTTGCTGTTGAATACGAAAAATTATTATTTCGTACCGTTGCGGCAGGATGCTCCCGTCAAGAAACCATCGTCTTTGGTGGCTGATTTTACCCAGATTTCCGACACCGTTGCAGTGGCTTTGGGTGGACTGCAAATTCAACCAATGTTTATACAAAATCTATAAAATCTAAAAACCACCATGCTATACTATCAAGGAAGTGACCGCCTGTTTCTCCACCATCAAACGGGCGGTTCTTATTTTGGAGAATGGCAGTCGTTCGGCTGTCAAAAAAAAGGAGTACGAACATATGGCAGGAATTATTTTACAGCAGGCAATTATTATGCTCATTCTGAATGTGGTCGGAATGATTGCATACTACACCGGCATTGTCAGCCGAGAGGGCGGCAAGCAGCTTTCCAATGTCGTGTTGGAAATTGTAACGCCAGTCATCATCGTGCATGCTTACTTAGAGGAGGAATATGATTCCCGTCTGGTCGTGAATTTGCTGCTGACGTTTGTGCTGGCGGCAGCTTCTTATGTCATCGCCATTTTGATTTCCATGCTGTGTTTCCGTGGAAAATCCGTCGGAAAGTTAGCACCGATTGAGCGATTTTCTGCAACATATAGCAATTGTGGCTTCATGGGCATTCCGCTGGCAAGTGCATTGTTCGGGGCAGAAGGCGTTTTCTATGTCACTGCGTTCCTGACGATTTTCTTCTTGTTCTCGTGGACACACGGTGTCATGCAGCTGACACAGATCAAGGATTTCAAAAAGGCATTGAAAGTGTTGCGTTCGCCAACGGTTATCGGTATCGCCATTGGGTTGATTCTGTATTTTGTACAGCTTCCAATGCCGGGCTTGCTGATGGATACCATGGGTTATATTTCCGACTTGAACACACCGCTTGCGATGATTGCATCGGGTGTCAGCGTGGCACAGGCGAATTTGCTGGGAGCATTGTGTACAAAGCGGATTTATTGGGTCAGCTTCGTGAAATTGCTGGTGATTCCGCTGGCAGTTATGGCAATGTGCCTCTGCCTGCCGTTTGTATCTATGGAAGTGCGGACGGTTGTTTTGTTGCTGACAGCTGCACCGGCTGCTGCAATGTGCACACTGCAATGTCAAGTACATGGTTTAAATGATATTTATGCTTCTCAGATTTTTGCAGCAACAACGATTCTCTCTATGGCAACCATGCCACTATTAATTCAGATTTTCAGTATGTTAACTTAAAAAGAGCGGAGCAAACATGAACATTTTCCCTATTTTTCAATAAGATGTAAATTTTCATCAGAAAGTCTCCACAGAAACTTGCAAAATCCGGTTGAAATTGTTAAAATAATAGTATTGATTTAAATCGATAAAAGATTGCATCAATAGAAAGAAAGGAAATTGTGAATTGAGGGGGAGCGAATCCGCAATGTGGAAACCAGTCATTGCCCGACAGATGGAACGAAAGTGGATGTATTTGCAGGTATTGCAGTTGATTCAGCAATACGGAGCAATTTCTCGTGTGGAGATTGCCAACAAACTGCATATGACAAGAGCATCCGTGACGCTGCTGATTCATGAGATGATGGAAAAGGGCGTTTTAGAAGACATCGGAACCTGTCCAACCTCGGAGGGAAAAGGCAGAAGAAAATTATTGATGGATGTGCATCCTTCTCGCTGGCTGCTGATTGGTATTTCCATTCAGGGAAATCATTTGGTGGTTGGACTGACAACCTTGGGCATGAATACGCTGGAAAAGCAGTGCATTCCGTTTCCAGTGATGCAGGCTTCATGGGCATCCATACAGGAACAAATGATTATAACCGTTCGCCAGATTTTGAAGAGCAACTATATTGAGAAATCGCAAATTTTGGGCTTGGGTGTTGGATGGATGCCCAGCGTCTTGCAGCATTTTTTTCCGGATGCAACTAGGCAGGAACAACAAATGACAGAATTGCAGCAGATATTGAGAGATGCCCTGCACGTTCCGGTCTTCTGGGGAAATGCATTGCCGTCCATGGCAGTATATTGCCTGTATCAGAAACCAAAGCAGGAAATTATTGCTTTGTTCTGTGCAGATGGGGCAGATTATTATGTTTCTATCGTCTGTCGCTCGCATGTCATGGAATGCCTGAATGATAAGCCGATTTCTATGCAGGGATTGCCGCTTTCTCCAAATCAAACTGTGGGCGACTTGCTGACGCCAGTTGCATTGCAGCAGCGAGTGAAGCCGTATTATAGTGCGGAGCAAACGCCAGTCTTGTATGACCTGACAGGTGGAAAGCTGGAAACGATGACGCTGCCGGATTTGTTTACTGCAGCCTGTGCAGAGGGTAAGGACTTTGACCCGATTCTGTCAGACTTGATGGAAGAGATGATGCAGCAGTTCTGCCAGTTCTGGAGCAGCATTCTGGTGATGTATCCGATTGAGCAGCTTTATTTGTATCGCCCTGATTTTACCTTGCCGCACTGGCAGGAAATTTATCGGTATGCGAAGCAATATATGAAGCCGGAATTGGCTGCAAAGTTATCCTGCGGGGATTTGACGGAAAAATGTCAGTATGCAGGCGGTGTGTTTTATGCATTGGACGGCGGTATTTTTAAGCTTTGTACCGCAGAAGAACAA
>UMIA01022490.1_pt1 | contig 11481 bp, 14 predicted proteins | sample 1965701 | NCBI WGS metagenome assembly UMIA01 (sample SAMEA4836113, study PRJEB28245) | human gut metagenome | biome: gut microbiome; material: fecal sample | place: Denmark | collected 2008 | reverse complement strand
AGGCCCTGCGGGATGCCGCGGGGAAGGTACTCCCCATAAGCGAATGGTACGCCGTGAAGCAGCATCGTTTTGCAGAGCATAAGAAACCGCAGGCAGTCAAGCTGACGCCGGCCTGTGCGTTCACGGAGATCTTCTCCGGAGCGCGGAAGACGCTGCCGTTGAGCAGCGCCCGGTATCCTATTTCACTGGTTGCCTATTCCCGCTCGGACTATGACGGGTGGCGATGGTGGACAACCTGGTTCCCGGATGAAGAAATGCGCCCAGCTCCGGAGCTCGGGCAGGAGATCGATGCCTTCCAGTCACAGCTGCTCGCCCTGTCGGAATTCAAAACCTTGCGGGCGATGGAGCGAATGTGCCGGCTGTATGCCCAGCCGACAAATGAGCCTACAGAATTCAACCTGTACGCCGAAACGGCTCATTTTCACATCTGGCTCCGGTTGATCACGCGGGAGCGGGACTATAACCTCTACACATACTTTTTCGCAAAATAACCCAGTTGTTCAGACGCAGAAAGCCGGGGGCCGCATCGCGGTCTCCGGCTTTTTCTTTGTGTACAGGCATATTTTTTCCGGAACGATCCGATTTTTGTTGCTCTTATGCGTATTGCATCCGTATAAGAGAAGTATAGGAGGTACATAGCTATGTTAATTGCTGTCGATCACGGGAACAAACAAATCAAAACCGTCCATACGCCGCCGTTTACCTCCGGGCTTATCCAGAGCGACACGCCCGGCTTTGGAACGGACGCATTGGCCTATCGGGGGAAGTATTACACATTGACCGATCAGCGGATCCCCTACCGCAGAGATAAGACAGAGGATGAACGCTTCTTCATTCTGACGCTTTTTGCCATCGCGCATGAGATCGAAGCGTTGGGACAGTACAGCGGCAGCCTCATGCGCGTGCAGCTGGCGGTCGGCCTTCCTCCCGCGCATTTTGGAGTGCAGGCAAAGCGGTTTATCAACTATTTCAACGGGCGGGGTGCGGTTGCCTTTCAGTTTAAGGGAAAACCCTATGCCATTTTCATTGAAAATACCGCCTGTTTCCCGCAGTCCTTTTCTGCCGCTGCTGCCACGGTAAAAAACCTCGCCTCATTCCCCAGAGCGCTGGTGGTCGATATCGGCGGCTTTACGGCGGATTATGTGCGTTTGCGGAACGGTGTGCCGGACATGGCAGCCTGTGATTCTCTGGAAAACGGTGTGATCCTGCTCTATAACCGCATCTGTGCAAAAGCAAATGCCGAGCTGGACATTCTGCTGGAGGAAAGCGAGATCGACCGGATCCTGCGCAGCGAGGATCAGGACGCGGCGCCGGAGGTCATCGCTCTGGCAGAACGGGAAGCACAGGAGTTTATCAATGACCTGCTCAGCGGCCTGCGGGAGCGGATGCTGGAACTCAAGTCCGGCAAAGTGATCTTCCTGGGCGGGGGTGCTACTCTGCTGCGCCGGCAGATCGAAGCGTCCGGAAAAACCGGGCAGGCGATTTTTGTGGAGGACATCAATGCCAATGCCAAGGGGTATGAGTATCTTTACCGGCTTCAGCACAGCGGGCGGTGAGTGCTATGACCGACAAGAAGGACCCCGGGAAATTCACGATCCGCTTCAACATCTGTGACCCACAGCATAAAGCGGTGATCGACCTGCTCAACCGGCAAGGCCGCAGCAAAGCGCAGTTTCTTGTCAGCGCTGTCCTGCACTATATCAACTGCAAGGAGACGCCGGAGGTGTCTGTTCCGGTTCCGATTCCGGATCAGGCGGCGCTGGAGGAGATGATCCTTGCCATTCTGGCAAAGAACCAGAGTCATTTGAAAAAGCAGCCCGATCCGAAGTCGGCCCCCGCACAGCGGGATGCGGCTATCTCCGCTGCGTCTGAACCTATGCCGCCCGCAGACGGAAGGGAATTGGAACAATGGTTTGGCGGGCAGGATGGTGTGGCATCGATCCTGAACTCTCTGAAAATGTTCGAGCAGGATTAAAAGCAAAGGACCGGAATGAAGCCGCCCCTGTCAGACTCAACGCTTGTGATATGCTCCCTCCATGAGCAGTGTCATTAAGTTTGCGCACAAAACGCCCGACAATGCTACCAATGGTCATTCCGCTCAAGGTAGCGGCAGATTTTCCTGAGTTCGCAAAGGAGCCACCTTTGTCGTTCTGGTTTTGAACACTTTACATAGTCAAGGCAGATAGACGCTGTGAGATCTTCTAATTGAACTACATCCTTACTGCGGCAAGCCCACGCATCACACAGGTGTATCGTACCTGAATCGGCTTCTAATTGGCAAATTGCTAACCCCCCGACCGACAGATCTGTCAGCCAAGACTCTCTGGGCCTAATTACTATTTACCCTCGCCCAGACGAGCCTTCCTACAATCCGCTACAGCTCGCCAGCCGCAGCCCTACTCTCTTCACCACCTCTCCTGAATGTCGCTCTCACAAATTCTTGCTTCTATCGCAGCCTTTTCTATTCAACGGTTTACCCGTTCATGATATAAACGGGCAAACCGTTATCATAGTGCATTTCCTTTATGTGAATTTTTTTAACAATTCGCTTCTAATATAATTTAATGTTTTTGTTACAGACTCAGATGTAGAGAAAAATTCGTAATTAGCTAAATCAGAAAAATTATAGTCCCTATAATTCCCTTCAAGTGTTAATGTGTCGGTATGATCCGTTTTGATATAACCAAAAAACTCTGATTTTAAAATGAATGCGGGCTCATTTTGATATGCATTTAGCGGAGAGCTGTCCATAAAAATTAGATAGTCATTTTCAGGATTCATCAAATTTAATGTATTCATGAATTCGATATGTCCATCGACCTCTTGAAATCCAAAATATTGATAAACATATGCTGTATTACCTACTGAAAGAGAAGCATCGCCTTTGATAATTTCCTTCACAGTGAATTCTTGACCGATGCTTCCCTCGGTTTGAATTATGTTTCCAGTTGGAGCAACAACTGCAATAATTTCTGCAGAAGCCACACCATATAGATCCACATCTGATCCGAAAGATGTAAGGGTCAACCCCCCTTCATCATTTTCATTCCACGCATAATTTAATACTATATGTGAATCTTCGACATCTTTTATATTTGACAGGTGAGAAATTCCGCAATCAGAAATGCTGCCTTGAAAGACGAGACCAAGTATAATAGCAATCAAAAGGAGGGAGATGTTAGCAATAAAAAAAATATGATGCTTTTTTCTCATTTGTTTCCCCCCTATTCCTCAATCCTACCGTGTTTCATGTGGTAGATTTCTGTGCATAGCGTAGAAATATCCTGACTTATATGACTGGCCAACAAAACAACAGCACCCCGATTTGCTTCCTCAGCAATGATGTCGCGTATAAGTAATACACCCTCTTTATCAATGGCATTTGTGGGTTCGTCCAAAAAAAGAAAATTTGGCTTCTCCATAATAGCCTGAGCAACAATGAGACGTTGCCTCATACCAAGTGAATACTTTTTGATAGGAAGAGGATTGGTTGGATCAAGTCCAACCCTCTCCAATGTGGTTCTAATGTCAGCTTTTGAAATTCGCTTATTGAGCGAACCTAAAAATAGGAGGTTTTCCCATCCGGTTAATTCAGGCCACATACATGAATTTTCTATAATTACACCAATTCTCTCTGAACAGCGGCCTTTGTGGATATCAGTTCTGTTTAAACAAACTTTTCCAGTAGTTGGTTTTACTAGTCCACTTAAAATACGAAAAAGCATAGTTTTTCCGGAACCATTCTCGCCAACAAAACCGTATACATTTCCTCCAGACAAATTCAAGGATATATTTTGCAATATTTGTTTAGAACCTATTTTTTTAGAGACACTTTCAGCATATAAAAGTTGTTTCACCTTTGCACCTCCCACAAATGTTAGAAAATATCTGTGCGGCATATATATAATGTGATTCCAATTGACAAAATAGCAAGATAAACTAGTTCAGACAATATTTTTGCCAAAGCTATTTCAACAGATTGGATTATATCGATATTAAAGCAAAGAGGATTTAAAATCATATTCATCGAACTATCAAAATTAAGAATAGCAATGAGTTCCAAAGCCAATATGAGCACAAACACGCCTATAATGCCAATAGGTAAACCATGCTTAATAGAAATCCAGTTGGCTAACAAACATACTGTAGCAAACATAGGAAATAACATTGCAAATAGAGTAACTAGTGTAAATAAAGTCTGACGGTCCATCTGCCATACAATAACTCGTCTAGAAGAGATAGAGAATTTTAGAGATAGGTAAAGAATTGTGTAGAATATCGAAATAATACTTAGACCAATAACTTTTTTTGAAATCCAAATTCTACGGCTTGGGAGACGACTGAAGATAAATGTTCCTATTGAATCGAAGAAAACTGATATGTGGTTTCCGAAGAGTATAGTAAATAGAAAAAAAACCCCGAGGCTTTCAATGGACATAACAAGTGTTTGAACATTACCTGAAGAAAGACGCCCAAAAATGTCGTACCATAGAATTTCTGCGAGAGGTTGATCTTGTGGAGACGACAAAAAAATGTCTGAAAGCGACATAAAAAATATGTATGGAATTATAAGTAATATTTTTTTTGCGCAAATGAAAACATTCTTTTTTCTCATTCAAGATTCCTCCACTCAGACAACACATAATAGATTGTATGCTTTTATTGGAGACTTTTTAAATCACTTTTAATCCCATATATACATAAAGTAACAATTGCTAAAAAAATTATAAAAACAAGTTTGGCAAAGAACGCATAGTCCTGGCCTTTAAGAAGCGTTGGAACAACATAGTCCAATATGTCGAAATTAACATATGTTTGACCGCCTTCTATTGAACGAGAAAATAGATCGGAATCATATACTCTAAACAGCTGTAAGGTTGCAAACACGGGTATGAACAAAAAAAGTTTACTTTTTTTATATAGGAAAGACAGACTAAGAGTGAAGGATGCAAGTAATCCAGAAAATGCAGCGAAAATAAGCAGATAGATAAAATTGTATAAAAATGGACTATAAAGAAAAATTTTTAAAAAAGGCATTTTGGTATATGAAGTCTGATACAATATATTTGTTCCTAAGAGTTGACGGAAATAATTTCCCATCTGGTATTCACCAAGCCATGTATTTTGATTATGAGGTAAAAAAACATTGCAAAGAATGAGGTTAATGAAAAATGGAACGGCAATAATAAGGAAAGTGCCAAAAAACTGGCAACTAGTTTTGATACATAGTAAATAGTTCGTGAAGTACGGCTTATATATACAGGAAGAAGTTGGTTCTTGTAGTCATCAATATATGAAGTCGAAAAAGGTAAGACCAACAAAAACGGATAAAGTAAAGAAAAGAAAAACCAAAGCCTATTTGACTGTGAAAAACAGACGAGTTGGTTAGCATCTTTTATTTTTGATATATCTATTCCAGAAAACTCTGTCAATGTAAAAGCAAATGCAAAGCATGAATAAAATAAGGCAATCACTGCTGCGACCTTAAACTCTTTTTTGGTAAACATGGTATTTATCTGTACGCAGATTGATGAAAAAATCATTGGCTGCCTCCTAAATAATAACTGTCGGTGTGGTAATTTTAGTTATTTAATACTTGATGTGTTATTGGTGAACAGGTGTGAAATCAATGTACGTTCCAGTAACCGGAGATTTTGCAATCGATCCAAGGAATGTGCCCCTTGCAGTACAAGCTAACACTTTTGCTAGCTGCCTGAAAAGAGGAGGGAATGGGAACATCGTACCAACTGCCCGAGGTTACAAGCGTGGAAGTTCCGCTGCTGGTTGCTTTTGCGTACACCTGGGAGTACAGGCTCGTCTCATTCCCATCAGCGTCATACATTTTGGTGATTTTTAACTCACCATTTTCTGTTGCGCTGTCTTTGGTGGCCGAGCCGATGTAGCTCCAGCTGTTACTGTCCACAGACTTTTTAAGGTTGGAAAAATCGAATTCTTCTGCGAAACAGACGGAGGACAGTGCAACCATAAGAGCAAGCACCAGACCAAAGGAGAGAAAACGCTTTTCAATTTTTGCCATAAATCTTGACCTCCTCTTGCTAAACTACCACACCGACAGTATTCCAAAAGTGGCTTTATAAAGCTACTTTTGGATCATGCTTTTTTATGATGAATGCGGTTTATGAATACATAATTTCACTACAGCCTTAAAGCAATACCGCGTCCACTAAGAAATGGAGTAATTATAATTTATTTGCAAGTACCTTCGATTGAAACTTGTGGCTTTGAGACACCATTTATTTTCACATCAACGGTTAACTCATAGGTTTTGCCTTTTGAAACAGTAGCTGAATTAGAGAAAAGAAGGTATCCAGTCCCAGAGTCAGTCCAACGCGCAATACGTGTGGAGCCATTCCAAAGTTGGATAACGGCACTTATCTGATCAGTTGATCTATCAGCAGAAACAGAAACACGACAGTTGGCGGTTGTGCCATCAAAAGAGATTGCAGGTAGAATTGTCATCACACGGGGAGATGCCGCATATGCTGGAAGTGACAGTAGCATGGCGAGCAATAGTACAAGCGGAATAATTCGTTTTTTCAAAGAAATGACCCCTTTCATTTGTTTTACTTCTTAAACGAATGAAAGGGGTCATTTTGGACAGCTGTTAACAAATTTATTTTTTTGCTTGTACGCTTTCCGCCAATCGAAGCATAACCTCTTGGGGTAAAGTGGATGTAATACAAAAAAACGTATTCCTATCTTCTGATTGCCAAACCAAGCCATTTGATATATCAGGATCGCTTGAAAGGTAAAACTCCGCGTCAATATTCCCGATGCGAACAATTTGAACATCAGAAGTGTTACTTTCGAGAAATAGACTTATGGAATCATCACCTTGCGAATAGGTAAATTGAATGGTTTTTCCGGACCCGTTTTGATATATGACTACTGCGTTTCCTTTCGACTCCATTCTGTTGGTCTCGAAAAATCCGTCCGGTAACTGCGTTAATTCATATTGCTTTGACTTATCATTCTGTGTGGTATCTCCAACAAAGCGATATTCAATGAATGTTTCATATTGTTCACGCACCCACGCAAAAAAGGCGGCTCGCGCTTCTGCGTCAACAGTCAGCCAAGTGCTACTGGCGAGAACAACCACAAGAACAAAGCAAGCTGCATATTTGGGCAGTTTGTAGATCACAGGATATTTTGCTTTGCGAAAGGTGCGGCGCATTTTTCGTTGAAACGATGGCGAAAACTCATGTTCACATTCTGCTGGAGCGGGGAGCGAATCCCTGATTGCCTGATCCGCTTCAGCCGTCGCTTTTTTCAGCGTTTCATCGCTTATCACAGGATTCCCGCCTCCTCACATAGTTTTTTCAATTTGGTTTTAGCCCGTTGACCCAGTTTAATTGTGGCCGGCAACGACAGTTCCAACATCTTTGCAATTTCCCTGACAGTGTACCCATAATGATAGCGTAGCAAAATCATTTCACGATACCTGGCAGGCAGTTGCAAAATACATTTTGTCAAATCGTTGTCCCCTTCATAATGAGCATTTGTGCCTTGAATTTCTTCGATCAGTTCGACAGTTTTGTATTTTTGCCGCTTTCTGTACTGATCTATCGCTTGGTGTTCAACTATTGTAACGACATAGCCATGCGTTTTTGGACACACCGGATCATCAATTTTTTAATATTTTCTACTATTTTTACGAAAGCCTGATGCACAGCGTCCTCGGCATCCTGATCGTTATGTAAAATTTCGTAGGCCACATGATACATGAGGCCACGGTACTCCAGATAGATCTGTTCAAACAGCGACTTCTCCTCTGGAGTTTCAAGCATCTGTAAATAAAGCAACATAATGCGAACTCCCAGTCATTATTTATGCTATTGTATCATGTAGTCTGACCTTCCTACAAGTTGAAAGATTCGATTTACATAATGTTTTCTGTGGAAACAAGATAAAGAGTGCTATATGCTGGGGAAATGCTGGACAGGGGCATATTGCTGCTATTTCCGTTCGGCGGTGCTGCCCCTTGATCCCGTGCTGGAAAGGTCGCTGACCGTGGAGCGTATCACGGAAACCCGTCCTTGCCCGGTGTGCGGCAGGGCCTTTCTCCCGGACGGGCGGCAGCGGTACTGCTCCCCGACCTGCGCCCGTGCTGCAAGGCGGCAGAAGCAGCGCGGCTATATGTGGAAAAACCGGGGTAGACCGTGAGCATTTGACCCCGGAAAACACTCTTGATTGCAGGGTTTTCTGGGGCCGCTTCATGGGCGGGGCGTATGATTTCATAGCCCCGCCCGGTTTTGCAGAAATATTGCTAACATTTTGGAACCTTCATGAAATAGTTATTGTTTGTGGCATTGGAATTAGTAACGCTTGCTTTCTTTGCATACAGCGTGATCTCGTGAGAGTCCACGCCATTGAGGGCATCCACACGGTGGAGGTCGGTGGAAATGAGCTGGTCATTTTTATTGTAGGTAAATACGGACTCCGTGCCCAGTGCATCGATGGTCTTTACAATGTTTCCATTGCCATCATAGACATACCGGGTGGCATTGCCGTTGCGGTCCTTGACCTGCACGATGCGGTCTGTGGCATCATAAGTGAATAGCACAGCCGGAATAACCTATTCATAAATATGGGGACACATCGTTTGATATGTCCCCATAAAGCGTTGATTAGGATGTCTTTATTCAACGGTTCTTTTCGGGCAAGCAGAAATCTACTGCCGTGTTTTCTGCAGCAGATATAGTGATAAGGCGAGTATTTGAGAGCAGAAATACTCCTGGAGAAACATAATACCCATCTACCTTTTTACAATATCTTGAAAACACTTTTCGAACATCTGCCATCATTTGCTTGGAAACATTGTCTGAGCAAATTGTCGAAACTTCACCTTTCAGCAACAAGTTTTCGAATCGATGTCCACCGAGTGCCCAGACAATAGATGGCGTATTCAGTTCCTGAGACACAACAATTCTACTGCCTTCATCAGTAGGAATGATTTTGGGGCACAACGCCTGTGTGCGATTCAACACCAAAAACATATCTCCTCTACATTGCGCCGATCGTGCGTAGCCAAGATGGGGGTATTCAAGCAAGGAATCATACATTCTCGCATTCGGATACTCACTTTCAGGGAAGTTTTTGTACTCAATATATTGGAATTGAGTGTTTGCATCAACTTGTTTAACTATCTCTCTTAAATCGTCACTTGTTGTAAAATACGAAAACTGTGCTGCCATAATTTTACTCCTAATCAGTCAAAGCCTCTAAGAAGCTCAGGAAGATTTCCAAGTCCAGCTCCTTTAGGAATGAGAACAATTGATGAATCGCTACCAATCTTCTGGTTAATCAAATCTACACTCAAAGGGACGCAGTTCGATTTGAACCGCATCCCTCTGAGTTTATAATGTCCTTTATACCTTTTACATGCTTTTTGATTTCGGTTTTGCCAGCCTACCCCATCAATTACACGAGGCACGAAACAGCAAAAGTAGACTCTTCCATTGCGAGAAATGGCACTTTATTCTGATGAATGCTAATCGCCTATTGAAACCAATCCTGTGTTAGTGGATATTGCTTTTTGAGCAATATCCACTAAGTCTCTAAGTGATTGCTTCCCGTCGTCTGGTTCATCATAGTCTTGAAGAAGCGATGAATCTATGATGCAATTGCATATCTCAATTAGCTGTTGCAAATGCTTTTGAGGTATCTCTACATCGCTATAAGGATCAATCCGGCGCAGTATCTCTACATTCTTGTGAGATAAGCTACATACTTTCCAAATAAAATTGTATAATTCATCGCTCACTTCAACTCCTCTTTTCGAATTATCAACTTCATTTACGAAATTTCCAATGTAGAACGTCACAACAGTTGCCTCCAGTAGTTATTTTTTGGGGAAAGCAGTAATCACATTTCCAACTTCGTCAATAACAACTTTCAATGTGTATAGATACTTTCCTTTACTACTTACTCCTATCGGAGAATCAAATGTCTGCTCAAAAATATATCCAGATCTACCTCCAGTGTTCGGGCCAACGATAAAGCTATCCCCTTTCAATGTGCTCTCAATCCCACGCTTAATATCAAAATTCGCATTGAAATGAGATTTGCTTGCATAGGTCGAGCCAGGACCATGTCTATCCAAAATATGGTTGTTAAAGGTCTCGTCAGTTAATGTATAATTGTCCGCTAAATCAAATACCTCTCCCAGTTTATTTCCAGTACTGCCTACAGTTTTGCACTGATACTTGGCCATGTAATAGCCAATCTCCTGCTTAACCGCGGGGAAGCTCTTAACCGCAAGTGCCGCAGATCCAATCGTGCCAGCTGCGCTCAAAGCAGCATCAAAAACAGCAGCAGCCTTTTCCTGCGTGGTGGCGTTCTTATCCCGAATCGTCTTTGCAGCAGTCTGCGTTGTCTTTACAGTTGCAGCAGTACCCGCAGCAATTCCGGCAACGCCCGCCACAAACTTCACCGTTGCAGATGCCGCAGAGAGGGCCTTGCCGCCAACTGCCGCTCCTGCGCTGGCTTTGCCCATAGAGAACGCTATATCAGCCGCATTCCCGCCGTGCAGCGCCGTTCTGGTTCCGGCAATTGCACCAGCCACCATTACGCCAACGCCCAACGCTGTACCGCCGGTTGCAACGGCAATACCTACGCTGACTGCGGCTGCTGCGCCGCCGACAGCAGCCTTTCCGACTTGCTTCCAGTTTACCTTGCCGTCTGTCTTGTAGGACTGATAAGCTGCGGTGGCGCCGGAAATAACAGCCGAAGCTGCGGTAGCGATGATCGTACCTGCCAGCAAGCCAAATTCACCGTCAGGGTCGATATAGCTGACAGGATTATCGAATACATAGACATACTGCACCAGACTGACCGGCTGAGTCACAAGCCCCTTCACCGGATCAACCGCGTCAAACCGCTTGTTCTCCGCATCGTACATTCTGGCCTTTGCATAGAACTGGTTCAGAACATCATCATACTCGTGGGTGGCGTAGGTGATCTCCGGCAGTAGTCTGCGGAAGCCGCCGTCCACGGTGATGTCCGTGTACCGGCGCACCTCGCCCCAATCGGTGTAGTCTGCCCGTGCGGTCACACGGCCATACTGATCGGAGAGATTCACCACGCTGCCAAGGCGGTCGGTGTGGACGTAGGCCATATTGACGCATTTTTTGACACTCTGACCCCACCAGTTGCTGCCTTCTCCAATCGTCATGACCTGCAGCTTGTCCAGACCGTAGGTGTAGAAGAAATCATAGCCGTCCTGCTCGGACTTCATCAGCACCCGCTGGTCGATGTCCAGTCTGGTATAGTCAATGACATAATCCGTCTTGACCACTTCCGGCTTTTCGATGCCGGTCTCCACGCTGGGCGTCTGGCAATGGAAGTCCGTATAGCCGTGGCTGTTGTCCTTCAGGATCAGCTCCGTGCCGACACGGACGCCGAGGCCGTTGAAGGTGTACGCGCTGACCTCGCCGGCCTTGTTGGTGCCCTGCACCATGC
>UMIA01082576.1_pt1 | contig 11486 bp, 3 predicted proteins | sample 1965701 | NCBI WGS metagenome assembly UMIA01 (sample SAMEA4836113, study PRJEB28245) | human gut metagenome | biome: gut microbiome; material: fecal sample | place: Denmark | collected 2008 | reverse complement strand
TTTCAATTTTTGTCATGTACTAAACTTTTTCATAACTGTTTTTTTCGTGGTTGCTGATACGGTCCGGAATCTGCCGGACACATTCTTGTCTGATCCGCCCGGAGGCGGGGACGAAGGTTTTTAGCCTTCGTAACCTTCATATCCGGGATTCTGCGGGAAATTGCCGACATTCGCGTCGCGGATAGCCTGCGGAATGGGCCACAGCACGTGGAAATCCTGGATGAGGTCGCGCGCCTCGGGGTTGTACTTTCTCACGCGTTCGAGCAGTTTGCCCGTGCGTATCAGCGTGAAGCGGCGGCTCTCTTCGCCGTAGAGTTCGCGGATGCGCTCGTCGAGCAGGAAATCCATCGTCATCTCCTCGTCGGAAACGTCGGACACTTTGGCGCGGCGGCGCACTTCGTTCACGGCATCGGCGGCCTTATCGGGCATGTCCTGACGCAGGTAGGCTTCGGCCAGCAGCAGGTAGGTCTCGGCCAGGCGGAATTTCATGCGGTCTTTGTATGCGCCGGTAAGCTGGAGGTTTTCCTCCTTACCGAAGAAAAATTTCTTCAGCGCCGGGAAGAGCTGGGCCTGCGACCACGATTTGTCGTCGATGGGGCATTTTTGTCCCAGCTTGTTGGGCGTCAGCGGGTTGTTGTAGTACCAGTTGCGCTTGATGTTGTACTCCGAGTTGCGGATGTCGCCGTCTTCGAAGATGCCTTTTTCCTGAATATCGGGGAAACCCTCCTTTTCTCCGGCCGTCGTGGCGTTGGTTCCCTTGACGCCGATCCACCACTTCAGCGGATAGATCTGCGCCAGGCCGCGGCCGCCGAGCGAGTCGGCCAGTGCGAATCCGTCGATGGCGTGGTACTGGGGATTCCAGGCGCGGCGGGTCCAGTCGTCGGAATTCGTGCCGCCGCCGACCGTGTTGTACTGGAACTGCATGACCCAGATACCCTCGGTGTTGCCGGCTGAACGGTTCTGATTGTTTTCGACGAACATGTCGCTGAAATAGTCGCCGGGATCGTTCTTGGCGTTGCCGAAGCGGCTTTTCATCAGACTGTAATACGGGCAGTCGATCACGTCCTGGGCATTCTCCTCGGCCAGCTTATAGTCGCCTTCGGCGCCGCGCAGCAGGTACATTTCGCTCAGCAGGTGGCGTGCGGCCCACGTCGTAAGCTTGCCCTCCTTCACGTTGTCGGGATTGTCGGGAAGGTACGTCTTGGCAAATTCCAGGTCTTTGATGATGTTGCCCAGCACCTCGATCTTGGGATCGCGCGAGAACGAGAGCAGGAAGGGCTTCTGGATGGTTTCGACCCAGGGCACGTCGCCGTAGAGGTAGACCAGCGTGCGGTAGGCGTAAGCCCGGAAGAAACGGGCTTCGGCCTGGTAAAGCTGTTTGTCGGTGGGATAGTCCCAGTTGTTGTTCTTTTCGGAATAGATCAGCAGTTCGTTGGCCGAAGCGATCAGGTTGTAGGCCCAGTTCCAGTACGAACCGACGAAAAGCGTCGACGGGTTGAGCGTCATTTCGGCGAACGGAACCAGCGAACCGTCGCGGACGGTTCCCATGCGGCAGAGGTCGGTCGAAATCTGGAGCACCTCGTAGGCGCAGGCGCCGTTGTGCATGAAAGCGCCGTTTTCACCCCAGGTGTTGTATTCCGAGCGGGCGATGGCGTAGAGCCCCGTGGCTCCCACCTCGAAGCCCAGTGAACTGGTGTAAGTGTTGTCGGGGGCCAGCGAACTTTTCAGATCCTCTTCCAGGAAGGAGGTGCAGCCCGCAGCTATTGAGAGGATCGAACTCGCGATGCCGATCTTGATATAATTCATCGTTTTCATAGTCAGGTCTTGATTAGAAGGTTAAGGTTAATCCCAGTACGTAGGAACGGGCGGTCGGGAACGATGCGAACCAGGTGTTGTCGTAGTTCAGCATCTGGCGCATGTTGGAGAAGGCGCAGACGTTGTTCACGCTGAAATTCACGTCGATGGCGCTCAAGCCGATCCGGCGGACGAATTTCTGATTGACACGGTAGCCCAGCGTGATGTTGCGCAGCTGCACGTAGTTGAGCTTCTTGTAGTAGCCGTGGCTGAAGGAGGCCTGGTAACCCGGCGAAACGACCTCTGCGTCGGGGGTCTCCGGCGTCCAGTATTTCACGCCGTGGATGTAGTTGCCCGAACCGAACGTATACGAGGAGATGTTGGCCACGTTGTCCGTCATCCACTTGCCGAAGACGCCGTTGAACAGGAACGAGAAATAGAAGTCCTTGTAGGAGAAACGGTTGCCCATCGACATCGTGAAGCTCGGCTGTTTGCTGCCGATCACCTTGCGGTCTTTGGAGTCGATGACGCCGTTGCCGTCGACATCCTCCAGTTTGGCGGCTCCGGGCGTGGCTCCGGTCTGGTGGGCCACCTCCTTGCCGTCCTTGTCGATGAACGTGAACTCGTCGCCTTCCTGCCAGATGCCGATCATGTTCCAGTCGTAGTAGACCGACAGCGGCTGGCCGATGAACCACTTGTTGTTGATGTCGTCTCTGCCGTCGCCGCGCAGCGCGACGATCTTGTCGCGGTTGAGCGAGAAGGTGAAGTCGGTCTCCCACCTGAAATCCTTCTTGCGGATATTCTGCGAATGGAGCGTCAGTTCGATACCCTTGTTGCGGGTCTGGCCGACGTTGTAGAGAATCTTGCTGTAACCGTTCATAATGGGAACGGTACGCGACATCAGCAGGTCGTGCGTGTTGGAGAGGTACATGTCGATCGTACCGCCCAGACGGCCGTTGAAGAACTGGAAGTCGATACCGAGGTTGGCCGTATAGGTGGTCTCCCAACGCAGGTCGGGATTGCCGATACCGTCGCTCGGCAGGTAGGCCGAGTTGGCGGCGTCGCTGTTGTCGCCCCAAATATATTTGACACCATTGGTCGAGTAGAGACGGTCGAGCGACTGATAACGTGAAATGGCGTTGTTTCCGTTGGCGCCGTATGAGAGGCGGATCTTCAGCATGTCGATCCAAGAGGCGTTGTCCTTGATGAAGCTCTCCTCGCCGAGATGCCAGGCAACGGCAGCCGAGGGGAAGAAAGCCCATTTGTGGTTTTCAGCGAAGGCCGAGAACGAGTCGGCGCGTCCGGTGAGTGTCAGAAGGTATTTGCTGTTGAAGCCGTAATTCACACGGAACATGCCCGAAACGAAGTTCTCTTTCCAGAAAGACGAACTGATGGCGATCTTGTTCTCGGCGCCGTCCATCCGGTAGAAGCTCGAGTCGTCGTTTACGAAGCCTTCGCCGCTTTGCGAAGCGGCTGTATACTGGGCCTCCTGCATGGAGAAGAGACCTGTGAAGTCGATGTGATGTTTGCCGAAATTCCGGTCGAATTTAAGCACGTTCTCCCACGTCCAGTCCGTCGTGTGGTTGTTGGCCAGCTCGGCGCGGCCGTCGACTTTCTTACCCGTTACGGTGTTGCGGCCGTAGTAGGTTCCGTTCATCTGGCTGCGGTAGTTGTAGCCGAACTGCGACCGGAAAGAGAGCCCTTTGACCGGAAGTTTGAGATCGAGGAACCCGTTGGCCATGAAGTTGCGGCCCGTGCGTTTCTGGTCGGCGTTGACGTCCTTCATCGGGTTGGGCAGGTTCGAGTAGTCCATCGGCTCCTCGTAGTAGGCGCCGGTCTCGTCCCTGTAGATGCCGTAGGGGCTTTGCTTGATGGCATGTTCGAGGTTCGGCGTCGCACCGCCGGTCTCACGGTTCACGAACTGCGTGGTGAGACCTACGGACAGCCAGTCGTTCATTTTCTGGTTGATGCTGGCATAGACGTTCGTGCGCTGGTAATTCGAATTGTAAACCACGCCGGGGTTGTCCAGGTAGGAAACCGAGGCCATATAGGTGGTCTTCTCGTTGCCGCCCTGGAAGCTCAGCTGGTGGTCCATCGTGAAGACCGTGCGGAAGACGTAGTCCTGCCAGTCGTTGGTGATGCCCTTGGCGTAGTTTACCTTCTCGCTGGCGCTGATAATCGAACCTACCAGCGGATCGAGCTGCTCGCCGCTGTAATTGTTCTTGAGCCGGCCCATGTCCTGTTTGAGGCGGATGAACTCGTTGGGACCCATGGTTTCGATGCGCTGCATCGGCTCGGCGATGGCGAGCTTCGTTTTGTAGGTGACATGGAATTCACCCTGCGAACCCCGCTTGGTCTGGATCAGGATGACGCCGTTCGAGCCGCGCGAACCGTAGATGGCCACGGCCGACGCGTCTTTCAGCACCGACATGTTCTCGATGATGTTCGGGTCGAGGTCGGCCAGTCCGCCCGAGTAGGGAATGCCGTCGAGAATGATCAGCGGGTCGTTGCTGGCCGTCAGTGAGTTCTGGCCGCGGATCAGCAGGGTCTGGTTGCTGCCCGGCGCTTCGTTGCCGGTCGTGATGTTCAGACCGGCGACCTGGCCGACCAGACGGTCCATCAGGTTGTTGGTCGAGACCATTTCCAGCGTCTGTTTGCTGACGACGGCGAGACCTCCCGTGAGGTCTTTCTTTTTCTGCGTACCGTAACCCACGACGACCACTTCGTCGAGGGACTGGGCGTCTTCGGTCATCGTCACGTTTACGACATTCGATGCGCCGAGTTTCACTTCCTGGTCGGTATAGCCCAGACAGGTGAAAAGAAGCGTCGAGGATGCGGGAACTTTGATTTCATAAACACCTTGCGTATTGGATACGGCTCCGTTGTTGCTTTTGCCGTCCTTTACCACGACAACGACTCCCGCCAGCGGGGCGCCGCTTCCGTCGGTGATTTTACCGGTTACTTTGACGTCGTTCTGCTGGGCGAACGACGGTGTTGCAGACAGCAGGAATAAGAGGGAAATCGTCAGGCTGCCTATAAGCTTTTTGTACATGCTCATTATCATAAAAGGTTTCTTTTTGGTTAGTGCTTGTATCTCCGTTATAAAGGGATTGTCTGGAGGGGCGGGAGACACTTCGTCGCCTGGTGTGGTTTTCCGATCATCTTTTCATAGGTTTCAGGTTTTAATTTTTTAAATTTTTTATGTATTTCGAAGGAAAAGCGGACGCCGGGGACTTCGGACCCCGTATTGCAAAGGTCAATAAAACGGGGCGACCGGATGGGCGTCGTTTATTCGGAAATGGTTCCATTTCGTACGGAGGGGTAAAAAAAAGGAGCATATCCGGGCGCTGCGGGCGCTGCGCAGACCTGCGAAGAGTCCCGTCCGGACAAAATGAAACCTCCCTGCCGGTCGCGCGGGGCGACGGCGGGAAGGTTTCTGCGGGCAGATGCGGACGCTGCTCCGGCGGATACGAAAGCACGAGATATTCATAGCCGGTTCGGTCGGCTCCTTTCGTGCGGTTTGCGTCAGGATTTCTTCTTAAATTCGGATGGGGTCAGTTCGAAATGCCGTTTGAAACAGATGCTGAAATATTTGGGATTGGCGAATCCCGTCAGGACCGAGATCTCGGAGATGGTCAGGTCCGACTCCCGGAGCAGCTGGGCCGACCGTTTCAGCCGGACGTCCATGATGAACTCCTTGATCGACATGCCCGTGATGTCGTTGATCTTCTGGTAGAGGAGCGTGCGTCCGATCGACATGTCCGACACGAACGAATCCACGTTGTAGTCGCTGTTGTCCATGTTCCGTTCGATGTAGTTCATCGCCTTTTTCAGCAGTTCCTCGTCCATCGACGAAATGGTGATCTTCGACGGTTCGGCGATGTACTTCTTGCTGTAACGCTCCTTGAGTTCCTGCTGGCTGCGGATGAGGTTGGCAACCTGTTTGAGCAGGAAATCCATATCGAAGGGCTTGTCGATGAACACGTTGGCTCCGCATTCCAGTGCCTTGATCTTGTTTTCGGTGTTTTTGCCCAGGGCCGAAAGCATGATCACCGGGATATGGCTGGTCTTGATGTTCGAACGCAGCGAGCGGCATACCTCGAAGCCGTCGGCTTCGGGCATCATCAGGTCGGTGATGACGATCTGGGGGCAGATTCTCTCCGCTTTGGCGATGCCTTCGCTGCCGTTTGCCGCGGTGTATACGTTGTAGTGTTTCGACAGCCGTTGTTCGAGGTAGCTCCGCAGGTTGGGGTCGTCCTCGATGACCACGATGTTGCACGCCTTGCGGTCGTGCCGGTCGTTGGGAGCCATGACGTCGGATTCGGTCAGCAGGTTGTCGATTTCGGAGACCGTGTATTCGTACGATTCGGCGGCGCTGTCGGTCTTTTCGGCGTTGAGCGTGAAGGGCAGGACCACCGTGAACGCGACTTTCGAGTTGCCCGAACGGAGGGTGATGGTTCCGTTGAGGTTGCCGACCAGCTCCTTGACGATGGCCAGTCCCAGGCCGCTGCTGCTCTCGAATTGGGGACGGCGGTCGGAGAGGTGGTTGAACGATTCGAAGATGGCCTCCTTCTTGTCGTCGGGGATTTCCGCCCCGGTGTTGGTGACCGTGAAGGCGATGTATTCGGTGCCGGCGGCCGGCGGAGCGGACTCCGGGCGCTGGTCCTGCCGCGCCGGGTAGATTCTCACGCCGACATAGCCGTTTTCCGAGGCGTACTTGATCGCGTTGGAGAAGAGGTTCGTGAAGATTTTTTCGATCACGTCGTGGTCGAACTTGGTGTAGAAACTTTCATACTGGGAGTTGAAGCCGGTTTCGATCCCCTTCTTGTTGGCGTAGAACTCGAACAGCGAGAAGATGCTGTCGATGAAGCGGATCAGATCGCCCGGCTGGCGGTTCAGGGTGATCTTCTGGCTCTCGATTTCGCGGAACTGAAGCAGTTGGCTGATCATGCGCTGGATGCGCCCCACGTTCTTCTCGATCAGGTGCACGTAGGCATTGCCAGGCGCATTGGCGGGCAGGTGTTCCTTGAGCTGTTTCAGCGGGTCGACGACCAGCGTGAGCGGAGTTTTGAGGTCGTGGGAGATGTTCGTGAAGAAGTTGATCCGGGCCTGGGTCAGCTGCTTCATGTTCTGTTCCTTGATCCGCTCCAGTTCGAGCCGCTGTTCGAAAATCTTCTTGTTGGTGAAATACCGCCAGATGAAGTAGGCCACCGCCGAGAGCAGCGCCGCATAAACGAGGTAGGCCCAGCGGGAGAGGAAGGGCGAGGGGTGCACCCTGAAGCCGAGCGCCGAAACCTCGTCGCCCCACAGGCCGTCGTTGTTGGCCGCCTTGACCTCGAAGACATAGTTTCCGGCGGGCAGGTTGAAGAACTGCACCGCCTTCTGTCCCTGCGGCAGCAGGGACCATCTTTCGGAGTGTCCCAGCAGGCGGTAGGCATACTGGTTCTTCTCGGCGTTCAGGTAGCTGTTCGCCGAGAAGCGGATTTCGAAATTCGACTGCCGGTGCGACAGTTCGATCACGTCGCCCTCGCCTCCGCGGTAGGAGAGCGTGGAAATGGCTTTCTCCAGAGGCGAGTTCTTGGCGCCGGGCACGGCCGGCCGGCTGTTGATAAGCAGGTCCGTAAAATAGACTTTCGGCTTCTGGTCGTTGTATTTGATCTTTCCCGGGGTGAAGAGGATGAAGCCGTCCGTCCCTCCGAACAGCATTTCGCCTTTCGAGGTCTTGTAGCAAGCCCGCACGTAGTAGGCCCCGCAGCGGTTCGGGATGTCGATCTGCGATTTGCGGATCACCCCGTCGGTATGGTCGTAATAGTAAAGCCCGTCGTTGGTGCTGAACCAGACATCTTTCGAGGGGGTGTCTTCGAGGATGCCGAAGACTGTTTTGCCCTCCAGCCCTTCGCCGTTCCGGTCCCTGAAATTGACGTAACTGCCGTTGCGGCGCAGCAGGTTGACCCCGCCGCCGCGGGTTCCGAACCAGATGTCGGAGTCGGAGGTGACGCAGTAGGAGCAGAGGTTGTTGACCGAATAGGGGGCCTCTGCGATGTAATGGCGCTTCAGAATCCGCCGTGTGGCGGGATCGACGACGTATGCGCCGTCGTGCCCGACGAGCCACAGGTCGCCCCGCTCGTCGTGGAACAGCGTTTCGATATGGATGCGGACGGCGTTTCCCTGTGCGTCTGTCAGCCGGACCGTCTCCACGCGTCCCGTACTCGCATCCTTGTACATCAGCTCGGCGTCCGGGTCGGTCAGCCAGATGCCCCGGTCGCCCTCCTTGGCGAAGTCATAGACGCTCAAAGGCTGTCCCGAGGCCGGATGGTTCATGTACAGGTCGGAGAAACGTCCCTGCCGTTCGTCGAAGACCCGCATTCCGCCGTTGAACGCCGAGACCAGCAGCCTGTCGTTTCCGTCGTGCCACAGCTTTTTGATCATGTTCGACGTCAGGCCGCAGCGGCTCTCCTGCGTGTAATAGACGAACCGTCCGTCGCGGCGGTCCCAGCGGTTAATTCCCCCCCCCTCCAATCCGATCCAGAGATTGCCCTCCGAATCCTCTTCGAAACAGCTGACGATGGGATGGTTCAGCCCGCCCGGCGTGGCTTTGAAATAGTCCACGCCGTTGTCCGCGAAGGTCATGTAGGCCAGTTTGCCGCCGTATGTGCCGACCCATATCCCGCCGTCGGGATCGGGGAAGATCGACCATACCGAATTGTTGGGCAGGGAGTAGGGATAGTGGAGGTCGGAACGCAGCAGCTGCGTGCTGGCGGTAAGCGGCTCCAGCAGCAGCAGTCCCGATTGCGTCGCTACCCAGATGATGCCCTGCGAATCGAGGTGAAGCTCCTTGGCGCCGGCGGATTTCTCGTATTCGAGCGGCAGTCGGAAATACCGTCCGATCCTGCCGTTGCCGTCGCATTCGTAGAGCCCGTCCATGAGCGTGAGGACATATACCGACCCGTTGCACTCCACCACGTCGCGGATCACGCAGCTGCCGCCGCCGACGGATGCGAAGAGGACGTATTGCCCGGTCTCCCGGTTCAGGCGGTAGAGATCGCCGCCCGACGCGGCGTAAACGTACTCCTTCGTGCACACCAGCGTCAGCGTCCGCCCGGGTGCGGACATCTCCGGAGGCATCGGATAGCGGGTCACGGCGGGCAGCCGTTCGGGGCTGAACGATTCGATGCCGTTGTTGCGGATCAGCCATACCGTCCCGTCGTTGTTCGCTGTGACCGAGCCGATATTGCCCTCCAGAACGAATTCGAACTCCAGCTTCCGGTAGTTGAAGCGTAGCAGCCCTTGGTTAGTCCCTACGTACAGGCCTTTCCGGTTGTCCGTGATCACCTGTCCGTAGGACCAGTAGGAATTCGGCAAGAGGTTCGTGACCAGGTCGGTCATCCGTACGAACGACGTGCCGTTGTACATGAACAGGGCGTCGTAGCCGCTGAACCACATACGCCCGACGCTGTCCTTGGCGATGCTGTGGATGCCTCCGTAATAGGAGGTCTCGGGCATGGTGTGGAAGCGGTAGTCCGGGATATTCAGGGCATGGAGCGCCGGAGAAATCAGCGTTGCGGCGAAAACCAGCGCCGCAAACGGAATTTTCGTATATGCCTTATGTCGGGTCATCGTTTCTTCTTTAGCACAAAGATAAAAGAAAAAGCGAAAAATGGATGCTTCGAAGCCCGGTTTTTCGGTTCTCCGCCGCCGGACCGGGCGCGCGGCGGGGAAAGCCGGGCTGCACCGCCCGGAGACGAAAAAGACGGCAGGGAAAACTCCCTGCCGTCTTTTTTATTGAATGAAGCGCTCCGGACCGGGGCGTGATTCCGGTGGGCGTTTACCGCCCCTGAAGCCCGCTTCTCAAGCCGACGGGCGCAGAGCTTGGTCGGAATCCTGCCGGCCGGCCGTCGCCCCCTGAAGCCTGCTTCTTAAGCGGGCGGGCGCAGAACGGGATCGTAAGCCAGAATGGCCCGGCATCGCCCCTGAAACCCGCTTTTTAAGCGGGTTACCAGATGATTACGCGATCCTGTTCGGGCAGGAACATCGGTCCGTCGGCGATCGAGAAGGCGTCGTAGAAATCCTGCAGGTTGCGCAGCGTGGCGTTCACGCGCCATTTGCCCAGCGAATGCACGTCGAGTTTGGTGAGACGGGCGATCTCCTCGTCGCGGATATTCTGGGCCCACAGCGTGGCATAGCCCAGGTAGAAACGCTGCTCGGGAGTGAATCCGTCGATCGGGGCGGGAGCCTCCCTGCCTGCGAGCGAATTGCGGTAGGCCGTGCGGGCAACGCGCAGGCCGCCCTGGTCGGCGATGTTCTCGCCGAGCGACAATGCGCCGTTGGCGAAGATCGCAGGCTGTCCCTCCTTGGCGGGCAGAACCTCGATCGCGTCGAACTGCTTGACCAGAATGTCCGTCTTGGCCTTGAACGCGGCGGCGTCCTCGTCGGTCCACCAGTTGTTCATGTTGCCGTCCTTGTCGAAATTGCGGCCCTGGTCGTCGAACCCGTGGGTCATCTCGTGGCCGATCACCACGCCGATGGCGCCGTAGTTCACCGCGTCGTCGGCGTCGGGGTTGTAGAACGGCGGCTGGAGAATGGCGGCCGGGAAGCAGATTTCGTTGGTCGTGGGATTGTAGTAGGCGTTCACCGTCTGGGGCGACATGTGCCACTCGTCCTTGTCCACGGGCTTGCCCAGTTTCGAAATGTTGTCGGACGTATACCAGGCGTTGGCCTCGACGATGTTCTCCCAGTAGCTCTTCGCAGGGTCGATCTTCAGCGTCGTGTAGTCCTTCCACTTGTCGGGATAGCCGATCTTCACGGTGAAGGCCGCGAGTTTCTCCTGCGCCTTGGCTTTTGTGGCGTCGGACATCCAGTCGAGGGCGGCGATGTGCTGACCGAGGGCCGTTTGCAGGTTCTTCACCATGTCGAGCATCCGGACCTTGTCCTTCTCGGGGAAGTACTTGGCCACGTACATCTCGCCGACGGCTTCCGAAAGGGTTCCGTTGGGCACCGACATGGCGCGCTTCCAGCGGGGTTTCTGCTCCTGCTTGCCCGACATCACGCGGCCGAAGAAGTCGAACGACGCGTTGATGAAGTCGTCGCTCAAGTAGCTGGCGGCTGCGCCGATGTACTGTGCGGCGAGGTAGTAGCGGATGTCCTCCAGCGGGGCGGTTTTCATCAGTTCGTTGGCGTTGGCCAGGGCCGAGGGGGTCGTCACGATGATCTGCTCGAAATCGCCGATGCCCATTGTCTTATAGTACTCGGCCCAGTCGATGGCATCGTAGGCCTTCTCGAAATCGGCCTTCTTCGTGGGGTTGTACATGGCGGGGATGTTGCGCAGTTCGACGCTCGACCAGTTTTTCTCGGCCAGCTTCGTTTCGATCGACAGCACGCCGGCGACGGCCTTGTCGATGTCGGCCTCGGGAACGCCCGACAGCCGGAAGATTTTGCCCAGATACTCCTTGTAGGCGGTGCGGATCGACTCGTTCTCGGGATCGAGGTAGTAGTCGCGGTCGCCCATGATCAGGTCGGGCTGCGAGGCGTAGAGCGCGTTGATGTCGCTGTTCATCAGGTCGGACTGCACGCCCACGCCGAAGAACGGATTGGCGATCGAGGAGTGGAGCCTGGCCACTGCGGCGGTCAGCTGCGAGCGGTCGCCGATGGCGAGAATTTCGTCGACGGCGGCCTTGATCGGAGCGGCGCCCTCG
>UMIA01017891.1_pt1 | contig 11638 bp, 8 predicted proteins | sample 1965701 | NCBI WGS metagenome assembly UMIA01 (sample SAMEA4836113, study PRJEB28245) | human gut metagenome | biome: gut microbiome; material: fecal sample | place: Denmark | collected 2008 | reverse complement strand
CCGTGTAATCTCTGGTCTTTTCGATACGGAATACAGCCATCTTCGCACCTCCTTCCTCTGAAAATGAAAAGTGTTGATTTTGAGCGGTTTGTCCGTCTGTGAGCCTCCGCTGCCTTCCGCATGGGAAAACACCCACGTCATGTTCAGAACGCAAGCCACAGCGAAAGAAAACGCAGATTTTTCACCCAAATCACGGCACTTGAATTGGGGTATAGAAAAAGGGCGGCTGTCTGAAAAACAGTCGCCCGAAAAGTGGGATATATACAAGTTATTTGCTACTCGTCCGCCTTGAAAACCGTTGATATTACTGGCTTTTTCAAAAAGTTCTGTATCACCACTCGCACCAAATCAAGCGGATGTAACTGATTTCAGTTACATCCGCTTCCGTCTGTCAAGGAGAACCCCCTGCTTTCGCCGCATGAAAGCAGGGGGTTCTCTTTGACAAGCACAAGGCTCCCCCTATGACAGGGGGAGCCTTTGATCAGCAGGGAAGGGAGCGGGCAAGCCCGCCGAGCCCGGTTACATAGCCGCAATGATCTCCACGATCTCCTGGCCGATGCGCTTCTGGGCCTCCACGGTAGCCGCGCCGATATGAGGCGTGCAGGACACCATGGGATGGCTGTACAGCGCCACGTTGCTGGCGGGCTCGTCGGCGTACACGTCCAGACCGGCGGCGCGGACCTTGCCGGACTCCAGAGCGGCCAGCAGGGCGGCCTCGTCCACGTTGGTGCCGCGGGAGGTGTTGATGACCACCACGCCATCCTTCATCTTGGCGATGTTCTCGGCGGAGATCAGAGCGCCGCCGTCCACAGCGGGAGCGTGGACAGAGATGAAGTCGGACTGGGCCAGCAGCTCATCCATCTCCACATAGGGGATGCCCAGCTGCTCGGAGATCACGGGCACCTGATAGATATCAAAGGCGATGACCTTCATGCCGATGGCCTTGGCCATCACGCCCAGGTGCTGGCCGATGCGGCCGAAGCCCACGATGCCCAGGGTCTTGCCCTGCAGCTCGATGCCCTTGCCATAGGCCTTCTTCTCCCACTTGCCCTCGCGCATGGTGTGTCCGGCGATGGACAGATACCGGGCGCAGGCAAACATATGACCCATGGCCAGCTCAGCCACGGACTGGGAGGAAGCGCGGGGGGTGTTCTTCACGGTGATGCCGTTCTCCTCGGCATACTTCACGTCGATGTTGTCCACACCCACGCCGCCGCGGATGATCATCTTCAGCTTGCCGCCCTTGGCAGCGTCAATGTGCTCCTTGCGGACCTTGGTCTTGGAGCGGACCACAGCCACGTCGAAATCCCGCAGGGCCTCGCCCAGCTGATCGGGCTCATAGAACTGCTCCACTACCTCATGGCCCTGCTCCCGCAGCTGCGCCATAGCGGTCTTATCCATACCGTCAGTAACCAGAATACGCATCGTAATAATCTCCTTCCATAATACGAAATGTTGTCGGATATAGGGGGCAGGGGGACGCCGTCCCCCGTTTTGCGTGTTACTTGTGCTCTGCCTCGAACTTGGTCAGGAACTCCACCAGCGCCTGGGCGCCCTCGATGGGCATGGCGTTGTACACGGAGGCCCGCAGACCGCCCACGGACTTGTGGCCCTTCAGGTTGTCGAACCCGGCCTCCTTGGAGGCGGCCACCACGGCGGCGTCCAGCTCCTTGTCGCCGGTGACGAAGGGGATGTTCATCAGGCTGCGGTCCTGGGGCACCACGGCGCCCTTGAACAGCTTGGAGGAATCCAGGAAGTCATAGATGACCTGGGCCTTGGCGATGTTGCGCTTTTCCATTTCCTCCAGACCGCCGATGCTCAGCAGATACTTGAACACCTTGCCGCAGCAGTAGATGGCCCAGCAGTTGGGGGTGTTGTACATGCTGTCGTTGTCGGCATGGGTCTTATACTTCATGTAAATGGGGGTCTTGGGATCCAGGTCGTCCCGGATCAGATCCTCCCGGATGATGACCACGGCCATGCCGGCGGGGCCCACGTTCTTCTGCACGCCGGCCCAGATCAGACCGTAGTCGGACACGTTGCAGGGCCGGGACAGGAACATGGAGGACTGGTCGGACACCAGAATGTGGCCCTTGGTGTTGGGGAGCTTATTCCAGGTGGTGCCGTTGATGGTCTCGTTCTCGCAGATGTAGACATAGTCGGCATCCTCGGGGATGTCCAGATCGGAGCAGTCGGGGATATAGGAGAAGTTCTTGTCGGCGGAGGAGGCAACCACCTGCACCTCGCCGTACTTCTTGGCCTCGGCAATGGCCTTCTTGGACCATGCGCCGGTCTCCACATAGCAGGCCTTGCCGTTCTTCATCAGGTTCATGGCCACCATGGCGAACTGCAGGGTGCCGCCGCCCTGGATAAACAGGACCTTGTAGTTATCGGGGATGTTCATCAGCTTGCGCAGGTCGGCCTGGGCCTCGTCGGCGATCTGCTGGAACACCTTGGAGCGGTGGCTCATCTCCATGACGCACATGCCGCTGCCGCGGTAGTTCATCATCTCGTCGCGGATCTCCTCCAGCACGGGCTCCGGCATCATAGCAGGACCGGCGGAGAAGTTGAAAGTACGACCGTATTTCATGTTGCTTTTCCTCCTGATTGTTGTGATAGGGTGTTTTGCGGTTTGTTCCTTTTGCTTCTATCTCATAGTATACGGCAAATGTTCCCCAGAATCAACAGGGAAAATCTCAAAAAATCAGCTTCCCTGAAAATTTTTCAGCTTCTCAGAAAAAACGAGAGAAAGGGGAGAGGCGGCAGCGTCCGGTTCCGGGTTGACAGGACCGCGCGACAGTGGTATCATGACGAAGCAATCGACTTTTATTCCAGAAAGAGGTGAGCAAAGTGAGCTTAGGTGACAGTTACGGGCGAAGTATTCAATGTGCCGCTGTGTCCGGCGCTTGCTTTGCGTCGGCTCGTACAGGTAAATAAAGGCCGGATATGACAGCACATTGCCCGGCTTCACTTTCAATTAGGAACACGATGCGATTTTAATTGAAAGGCGGTAATACCATGGCAATGTTCAACGAAGACAAGAACCTCAAAAGCGGAGGCTGCGCGGATGAGATCGCGGCGCTGATAAGGGATGACCTTTCGCCGAAGATGATCCAGGAGCAGCTGGAGAACTATCATAACAGCGATATTGCCAAGTCCATGGAGCAGATGGACCGGCTTGGAAGGATGCGGCTGATCCGCTCCATTGAGCCGGACAAGCTGGCCGGTATTTTCAAGTATGTCGAGCCCCAGGAGGCGGCTGCCTTCCTGAAGGACATCGACACGGCAAGAGCTGTTTTCATTCTGGAAAAGATTGACCCGGATGCTGCGGCGGACATTCTGCGGGAACTGCCCGGCAGCGACAGGTCAGCGATGATCGGGCTGCTCAACGGAGCGCTTCGGAAAAAGATTGAGCTGCTGGTGTCGTTTGACGAGGACGAGATCGGCAGCAGAATGAGCGCCAATTTCATTTCGCTGGATTCGGAAATGACGGTGGGCCAGGCCACCCGGGCGCTTATGGACCAGGCGAAGGAAAACGATAATATCCAAATGCTCTTTGTGACGGCGGAAAACGGCTTTTTCTGCGGCACGGTGGAGCTGCGCGCTCTGCTTATTGCGGAAAAGAACGCGGCTATCGCGCCCCTTATCCAGCACAGATTCCCGTATGTCTACTGCAGCGAGCGCACGGAGGACTGTATCGAGCGGCTGAAAAGCTACTCGGAAAGCGCCATTCCCGTGCTGGATGCCTCCAACTGCATTCTCGGCGTCATCACCCTGAAGGACCTGGTGGAAGCGGTGGACGACGAGATGAGCGACGACTATGCGAAGCTGGGCGGTCTTTCCGCGGAGGAGGATCTGCACGAGCCGCTGCGGGCAAGCCTGAAAAAGCGGATGCCCTGGCTGCTGGTGCTGCTGGTGCTGGGAATGGTTGTTTCAGGCGTTGTGGGCGCATTCGAGAAGGTCGTGTCCCGGCTGACGATCATTATGGCGTTCCAGTCGCTGATCCTGGATATGGCGGGAAATGTGGGAACGCAGTCGCTGGCTGTCACCATCCGTGTGCTGATGGACAAGGAGATCACCGCCCGGAAAAAGCTGGGCCTCGTCTGCAAGGAGATGCGGGTGGGGCTGTTCAGCGGGCTGATTCTGGGCAGCCTTTCCGTGCTGTTTGTGGGCGCTTACATCATGCTGGGCAAGGGATATCCCGCCCAATATGCGTTTGCGGTTTCGGTGTGCATCGGCGCGGCGCTTCTGCTGGCCATGTTTATCTCCAGCGCCGTGGGAACGCTGATTCCCATGTTTTTCAAGCGAATCGGGGTGGACCCTGCCGTGGCCTCCGGGCCGCTGATTACCACCGTGAACGATCTGGTGGCTGTGGTCACCTACTATGGGCTCAGCTGGCTTCTGCTTCTCCAGGTGCTTCATCTGGGCAGCTGAAGCAAAATGAAACAGGACGGGGGCTTTGCTTTTCGGGAGGCAGGCCCCTGTTTTTGCGGAAACAGGGAATGGCTGATATGCCGGATTGACACCAAACCGTAAAGATGCTATAAAGAGACTGTCGAAAAAAGCTGGCTATAAAAGGAAGAAGATTTTTTGGGGGAACGGGCAGAAAGGACGGCGGCAAGCGGTGGATAAGTGGAAAAAGACCATAATGCATATGGGAGCATACCCGGCGGCATTGGGGAAATGGGTGCTGCTGGGCGGCATCATCGGTGTGGCCGGCGGCGTGATCGGCTCCCTGTTCCACATCGGCGTCAACTATGCCACCGCCGTGCGCCTGGCCCACCCCTGGATCCTATACCTGATGCCGGTGGGGGGCCTTGCCATCGTGGGGCTTTACAAGCTCTGCCATCTGGAGGGCAAGGGCACCAACGCCATCATTGAGTCCGTTCACTTCGGCGAAAGCGTCCCCATTCTGCTGGTGCCGGTGATCTTCGTGTCCACCGTCATTACCCACCTGTGCGGCGGCAGCGCCGGCCGGGAGGGTGCGGCCCTTCAGATCGGCGGCGGCCTGGGCTTCCAGGCGGGCAAGCTCCTGCGCCTGGGGGAAAAGGACCTGCCCCTTGCCACCCTGTGCGGCATGAGCGGCGTGTTCGCCGCCCTGTTCGGCACGCCCCTCACCGCCACGGTGTTCGCCCTGGAGGTCATCAGCGTGGGCGTGCTGTATTACGCGGGCCTGGTGCCCTGCATCACCGCCGCCATGGCGGCCTTCGGTGTATCCGCCCTCATGGGGGTGGAGCCCACCCGCTTCACGGTGTCCATGCCCCGGGTGACCCTGGAGCTGATGCTGCCGGTGGTGGTCCTGTCCATTCTGTGCGCCCTAGTCAGCATCCTGTTCTGCAAGGGGCTGCACTGGACGGAGCACCTGCTGACCCGCAGCTTCCGGAATCCCTGGCTGCGGGTGCTGGCCGGCGCGGCCATCCTCATCGTCCTGAGCCTGCTCACCAACGGCGACTACAACGGCGCGGGCATGGACGTCATCGCCCGGGCCCTGCGGGGGGACGTCAGCGGCTGGGCGTGGCTGTGGAAGCTCCTGTTCACCGCCGTCACCATCGGCTGCGGCTTCAAGGGCGGCGAGGTGGTGCCGTCGTTCTTCGTGGGCGCTGCCTTCGGCTGCTTCATGGGGGGGCTCCTGGGCCTGCCTGCGGGCTTTGCCGCGGCCATCGGCCTGGTGGCGGTGTTCTGCGGGGCGGTGAACTGCCCCGTGGCGTCGGTGCTGCTCAGCGTGGAGCTGTTCGGCTCTGCCGGGGCGCCCTACTTCGCCGTGGCCTGCGCCCTGAGCTATCTCCTCTCCGGCTACTGCGGCCTGTACAGCAGCCAGACCATCCTCTATTCCAAGCTCCGTGCGGAGTTCATCAACGTCCGCACCCACGAGTGACAAAAATGTAAGCTCAGACCGGGGAAATGTAAGCCCATTCGATGGCGGCGCATTTCCCCGGTCTGCTATAATAGGCCCCGTAAAGGAGGCATGGATATGCAAATTCTCAATGTAACGGGCCTGAAAAAGGTCTATACCACCCGTTTCGGCGGCAGCCAGGTCACGGCGCTGCGCCAGGTGGACTTCTCCGTGGAGGAGGGGGAATATGTGGCCATTATGGGCGAGTCCGGCTCCGGCAAGACCACCCTGCTGAATATTCTGGCGGCGCTGGATAAGCCCACCGCCGGCCGGGTGGAGCTGGACGGGCGGGACATGTCCGCCGTCCGGGAGTCCGACGCTGCGGCCTTCCGCCGGGACAACCTGGGCTTCGTGTTCCAGGAGTTCAACCTGCTGGACACCTTCACCCTGCGGGACAACATCTATCTGCCCCTGGTGCTGGCGGGGCGGCCCTACCGGGAGCTGAAGGCCCGCCTGGATCCCATCGCCCGCCAGCTGGGCATCCTGGAGCTGCTGGACAAGTACCCCTACGAGGTGTCCGGCGGCCAGAAGCAGCGGGCCGCCGTGGCCCGGGCGCTGATCACCCATCCCCGGCTGATCCTGGCCGACGAGCCTACCGGGGCCCTGGACAGCCGCTCCACCGATGAGCTGCTGGACCTGTTCGCCCAGATCAACCGCCAGGGTCAGACCATCCTCATGGTCACCCACTCCGTCAAGGCCGCCAGCCACGCCGGGCGGGTGCTGTTCATCAAGGACGGCCAGGTGTTCCACCAGCTGTACCGCGGCCAGTGCACCGACGAGCAGCTGTACCAGAAGATCGCGGACACCCTGACCATGCTTCAGGCAGGCGGTGACCGGGCATGAAGCTGTACCGTCATCTGGCCTGGGACGGCATCCGGAAAAACAGCCGCCTCTACGTACCGTACCTGCTGACCGGCGTAGGCGCCGTGTCGTTTTTCTACATTCTTGTGGCCCTGGCCCGGCTGCCGGAGGGAACCCTGCCCGGCAGCGGCTCCGTGCAGGTGATCCTGAATCTGGGCAGCTTTGTGCTGTGGGTGTTTTCTCTGCTGCTGCTGTTTTACACCCATTCCTTTCTGATCCGCCGCCGGAACCGGGAGTTTGCTCTATACAACGTCCTGGGCATGGGCAAGGGGGACATTTCCCGCATTCTCTGCTGGGAGTCTCTGCTGTCCGGCGGCCTGTCCCTGCTGGGGGGCCTGGCCCTGGGCGTGGTGCTGAGCAAGCTGGCGGAGCTGGGCCTTATGCGGGTCATGGGCCTGGAGGCGGACATGACCTATCGGGTGTCCGCCGGGGGCCTGCTGATGGCCCTGGGCCTGTACGGGGCCATTTACCTGCTGATCCTGCTGTCCGCTCTGCTGCGGGTCCGCCGCTCCACCGCCATCCAGCTCATGCGCAGCGAGGCGGTGGGGGAGAAGCCGCCCCGGGCCAATTGGGCCCTGGCGCTGCTGGGCGTTCTGCTGCTGGGAGCGGCCTACTACCTGGCTGTGTCCATCCGGGAGCCTCTGACGGCCCTGACCTGGTTCTTCGCCGCCGTGCTGATGGTCATCGCCGCCACCTATCTGCTGTTCATCTCCGGCTCCGTGACCCTGTGCCGCCTGCTGCAAAGGAATCCCCGGTTCTATTACCGGAAGCGGCATTTCGTGTCCGTTTCCTCCCTGGTCTACCGCATGAAGCGCAACGGCGCAGGCCTTGCCTCCATCTGCATCCTGGGCACTATGGTGCTGGTGATGCTCTCCTCCACCACCTGCCTGTATTTCGGGGCGGAGGATTCCCTCCGTACCCGCTATCCCCGGGCGGAGAACGTTACCGTCTGGTACACGGACCGGGAGGACCTGTACCGGGACCACTCCGACCTGCACGCCGCCGTCGTCACTGCCTCCCGCAGCCGTGGCGCGCAGATGCAGGACCTGCGGGAGTACCGTTCCTCCTCCTCGGCGCTGACTGTTCGCAACGGCGTCCTGCAGGGCGCAGGCGGCAGCATCAGCGATGCCGTTCAGTTCACCGCCATCCCCCTGTCGGACTACAACGCCGCCATGGGCACCCGTCTGACCCTGTCCCCGGGCCAGGTGTATATCTGCCATGGCCGGTCCGACTACCGGGAGAGCACCCTGTCCTTCCCCGGCGGCGCTGCCTGGCAGGTGAAGGGCCTGGTGGACAACCTGGCCTCCGGCGGTGACTCCGCCAGCGTGGTCACCCAGCTGACGGCCATCGTCCCCGACGAGGAAATAGCGGACATGGACCGCCTGATGGAGGGCATGAACACCGGCGTGTCCCGCAGCTGGAGCTGCGGCTTCGACCTGGGCCAGGAGCCTGCCCGGGACGGGGGCGACCCTGTGGCCGCCGCCATCCGGGAGGCGCTGGAGTCCCGGCAGGACGATATCCGCTTCAACGTGGAATCCCTGTCGGAGAATCGCGACGATTTCTACGGGTCCTACGGAAGCCTCTTCTTCCTGGGCATCCTGCTGAGCGTGGGCTTCTCTCTGGCCGCGGTGCTCATCATCTATTACAAGCAGATCTCCGAGGGCTACGAGGACCAGGCCCGCTTTGACATCATGCAGAAGGTGGGCATGACCCGCCGGGACATCCGTTCCAGCATCAACAGTCAGCTGCTGCTGGTATTCTTCCTGCCGCTGCTGCTGGCGGGGCTGCATCTGGTATTCGCCTTCCCCTTTGTCCATAAGCTGCTGCTTCTGTTCAACCTCTGGAACACCCGCCTGCTGGTGGGCACCACCGCCGCCAGCTTCCTGGCCTTTGCGGTGCTGTACACCCTGGTGTACCGCGCCACCTCCACCGCCTATTACCACATCGTCAGCGATGGAGGAGACCGCTGATGCGCCGGGCCGCGTATCAGGCGGTGTTGTGGTGCGGCGGCGCGGTAACGGTGCTGCTGGCGGCGGCCGCCGCCATGACCGTGTCCCTTACGGACCGCCTGCTCCGGAAGCTGGAGCCATAAAAAATCAACCCCGGAGGCAGAATGCCTCCGGGGTTGAACGCTGTTGTAAACGCCTCGCAGAGCTTGCCGCCCGCAGACTGCAATTTTTATCAAAAAAAGCAGGGCTTTTTTTGATATTTACATCCACATGGCGAAGGGCCGCAGCAGGCCGCCCAGCACTCTGTGCAGCAGGGGCCGGTGCTCCCAGTCCGCCCGGGTTACCTGCCGGGACTTTTCCATAATGCCGTCCATGTCCTCCAGCAGCGTCTCTATGGCCGACGCGCCGTACAGCAGGGTGCCGCACTCGAAGTGCAGCTGGAAGCTGCGGTAGTCCATGTTCACGGACCCCACGAACGCCGCCTCCCGGTCCGCCAACACGGTTTTCCCGTGCAGCAGCCCCGGGGTGAACCGATAGATCTTCACGCCGTGGTTCAGCAGCTCCCCGAAATAGCTTTCCGCCACCATAAAGGCGAACTTGTGGTCCGGGATGCCGGGCATCATCAGCCGCACGTCCACGCCGCTGCCGGCGGCCATGCACAGGGCCTTCTCCATGGACTCGTCAATGGCCAGATACGGCGAGGTGATGTACACCATGTGCTTGGCCCCGCCGATCAGCTGCAGAAACGCGTCCTCGGCAGAGGACACCGGGTTGCTGTCCGGCCCGTCCGCGATGGGCTGCACAAAGCCCTGCCCCGCCGCGCTGCTCTGGGGCCGGTAATAGTCGTGCTCCTGCTGCAGGGAGCCGCCCATGCGCTCCCACATATAGATGAACTCCCGGGTCAGAGTCCAGCAGGCCTGGCCCTCCAGCCGGATGCCGTCATCCTTCCAATAGCCGAACCGCTCGGTGATGTTGGCGTACTCGTCGGCGATATTGGCCCCGCCGGTATAGGCGGTGTCCCCGTCGATGCAGGCGATCTTCCGGTGGTCCCGATAGTTGAAGTACAGCCGGTTCACATAGTGGTGCACCGGGTTGAAGATCAGCACCTCCGCCCCTATGCGCCGCAGCTCCTCCACGGCCTCCTCAGGCATGCGCATCATGCTGCCGAAGTCGTCGAACAGCACCTTGATCTCCACGCCCTGTCCGGCCTTCCGCCGGAAAATATCCATCAGCCGGTCCCACAGCTGCCCCTCGGCCATGATGTAAAACTCCATGAAAATGAAGTGCTCCGCCTGCTCCATGCGCTCCAGCATGTCCTCCAGATACGCCTCGCCGGTGGGCAGATACACGGCCCCGGTGCCGGTGTACAGGGGGAAGCCCTGCCGGTCCAGATACGCCGCCAGGCGTCCCCACTCCGGGTGCTCCCGCCGCAGCTTCTCCACCTGGAGGCGGCTGGCCTCCCGCCGGGCCTCGGATTCCTGGGGCCTGGGCAGCTTTTTCAGGTCCAGCCGCTTCTGGGGATGGTCCCCGTTCCACAGCCAGTACAGGATCAGCCCCACCACCGGCACCGTCAGGATCAGCAGGGTCCAGCCCAGCTTATACGAGCCGCCGCCGGGCCGGCTGTTGATGCGGAAGGCATAGGCCAGAGCCAGCAGCTCCAGCACCGTGTACGCCATAGCCATCCGCTGCCGCAGCAGATCGCTGAGAAACAGCACCAGCGCGATCTGGGCCAGCAGCAGCACCGCCACCAGTCCCAGCCGCAGCGCCGCAGATATGCGCCGCTCGGTTTTTTGCTGTACCTTCGGTTTCTTCAACGGAAATCCTTCCTCCTTTCCCGCTGTCCCCGCCGTCCATCGGCGGTGTATGGGCATCTAAGGGTGTCTGTTTTGCGGCCCGCTGAGGGCAGCGAGCTCTACAGCCTTGGCTCTCCCTCTGGGAGAGCTGTCGGCGCAGCCGACTGAGAGGGCCTGTAGGGGACGGACAAACCCCGTTCGCCTGCGGGTCACTGCTGAGAGGACCGCAGCAGCTCCTGCTGAATGTCCCACAGCTTCCGGGACAGGTCTACCACATACTTGTGGGGATAATCGAACCGCTTCACCTCGTCCCACAGGGTGTCCACCTGCTGGCGGCAATAGGCCTGGATCTCCGGCAGGGAAGGGGAGTCATACACCCGCCTGCCGTTGAGGAAAATAGGCGCCAGCAGCTCCCGGGCCGTGAAGTTGTACACGGTTTTCTTTTTCCAGGTGGCCATGGGGTCGAAGATCTCCATGTCCTGGCTGTCGTCCACCGTCTCGTCGTGGAGGGTGATCAGGTCGGCAATGGCCTTGCCGGTATCCCGGCCATAGAAGCGGTAGACCTTCTTGAAGTGGGGGATGGTGATCTTCTCCACGTTTTCACTGACCTTGATCTTGGGGATGATGTTTCCCTCATCGTCCTCCACCGCCGCCAGCTTGTATACGCCGCCGAACACCGGCTCGGACCGGGCGGTGATCATCCGCTCACCCACGCCGAACATATCGATCTGGGCGCCCTGCAAAAACAGATCCTGGATCAGATACTCGTCCAGGGAGTTGGACACGGTGATTTTGCATTCGGTCCACCCGGCGTCGTCCAGCATCTTCCGGGCCTTCCGGGTCAGATACGCCATGTCGCCGGAGTCCAGCCGGATGCCGCACTTGGTGATGCCCATGGGCTTGAGCACCTCATTGAAGGCCCGGATGGCGTTGGGCACGCCGGATTTCAGGGTGTTGTAGGTATCCACCAGCAGCGTGGCGTTGGTGGGATAAATTTCGCAGTACGTCTTGAAAGCATCATACTCCGTGTCGAACATCTGCACCCAGGCGTGAGCCATGGTGCCCCCGGCGGGCACGCCGTACAGCTGGTCGGAGATGGTGCAGGCGGTGCCGCCGCAGCCGCCGATATACGCGGCCCGTGC
>UMIA01049079.1_pt1 | contig 11818 bp, 12 predicted proteins | sample 1965701 | NCBI WGS metagenome assembly UMIA01 (sample SAMEA4836113, study PRJEB28245) | human gut metagenome | biome: gut microbiome; material: fecal sample | place: Denmark | collected 2008 | reverse complement strand
CCGAGAAGCATTCAAATATTTTGGGATGATCTAACATCCCGCAGAATGGAGGTTTCTTATGGATAGATTGATTTCTTGTGAGTTCAACATGGATACTGCCTGTGTGGAGCTGAAATTTGCGAATGGTAGCATGATTGCGATTGATACTATCGCCGTTGAGAACGAGGTTGCTCGTAATATGTATGAACGGTCAGAGCTTGATTATCTGATCTACAATGACCCGATTGGATATGCAGATTTGATACTGAATGGCGATCCTGAAACCTATCTGAAAACTGTAACAGAATACAAGAGTCTGGATTAAATGATGCAAGCCCTGCTGTTGGTCGAGTGTGACTGACAGCAGGACTTATTTTATTTGGCAAAGATTATTTTGATTTGCAGCTTGTTATTGTTGTAGATTGCTTCAATACTTCCTCCCATACGCTCAATCAACAGCTTAGCAATGGATAATCCCAGTCCTGTTGAATTTCTACTGGCTTCCACCGTATAGAAACGGTCAAACAATCTGCCAACTGTGACAGCATTCAGATTGTGCGCCGTATTACTGAATGTAACACAGCCATTATTATCCATAACTACGGACAGATCGCTGTCGGAGTATTTCAGCGCATTGCTGATGATATTGGAGAATATACGGTTGACCGCACCTGCATCCAGTTCACGGAAAACAGGTTCCTCCGGTAATTCGATTTCCGGTTGGATGCCTTTTTCCTGCATGACCGCATAAAAAGACAGCAGACTTTCCTCCAATGCCCGGACAACATCCATGCGTTCCGGTTTCAGATCCTGGGTCGATGTGACCACACTATATCGGAACAGTTCTTCGGTCAGATTTTTCAAAACCTCGGTTCTGTTCTGGATTTGAGAAAGATAACGCTGAACGCTTTCGCTCTTTTCCTCACGCTCCAACAAATCGAGATAGCCATTGATCGCCGTAAGCGGTGTTCTCAGGTCATGGGATATGTTGGTCACAGCTTCTTTCAGTTCCAGATCGCCTTGCTGATAACGATGGCGTTCCTTGCGGAGTAAGCGGAGCTGAACATTGATGTCCGCAGCCAGCTTTCGCATATACGGGTCACGGGAGGAAATATCAATGAGAGTATTGGTGTCTACCGTCAATCGGTCACGGAACGCTTCTGCAATCTCCTGTGCCGACTTGCGCAGAAAATAGACCTTTGCAAGAAGCACAAAGATCATCAGAAGCAATATCCCGATGATGATGAACAGCAGATGTTCCATAAAAACTCCTTATCGAATATCTCTTTTGCGGAACGGGAGATAACCTGCAACTGTAGCAATGATCAGCATAATCAGAGAAAATACAGGCCAGCGGGAAATACGGTCATATTCAAGATTGTTAAGCTGAATGGCCTGACCAGTAGGTAATGCATCATAGATAAATTCATAAATGCTTCGCTGGATACCCTCCACATAGGCAGGATTTTTTACCATATCTCCAAATTCCCTACCACCTTCAGCCGTAATTCGGACATATTCATAGCTCATTTCTGCTTCATTCAGCGCACTGCCAACGAAAGAAGCTAGAAACAAAATGGCGAATAGAAAAACCAAGTTCACAACCACAGATACCGCTTTATTATGGATATTCATACTGATTCCAACAAACATGGTGGAAAATACTGCAGTCAGGAGAACAGAGCAGAATACCATCTGCACAATCAGCTTCCAGTCCAGTGCAAATTTTCGGAACAAGATATATCCGGAAATTCCTGAAAACAGCAGCATAACAACCAGTAAGATAAGGGAAGCCAGCAGGCAGATCAAATATTCACCAAAGAACACTTTGGTGCGGGAATGCCCTACGATCAGTTTGTTGCGGATGGTATGGTTATCGAATTCCGTCCCCACGCGGAGGCTTATGAAAAAAGCAGAGACAAAACCGATCATTGGGAGAAGATTAAACGGAAGATCTTCTACATAATAGGTTTCTTCTGTACTCATGGCGGTGTTAAAAGTCATCCAACTGAATACGACAGAACCAACTGACATGAATGCAAGCAGAGCCCAATAGAACTTATCCTTCCACAGGCGGGAATAGTTCGCAGATAATAATTTTCTCATGTCTGCCACCTCACTTAATGTCTTTCCTGCGGAACAGCCTACTTCCTACAAGCAAAGTCACCGTAGTAAATACAACACTTAACAAAATCGCACGGACAGGATACTCAATGGCAACTTCACTCAGCAGAAGTGCCTGCCCGGTTGGCAGCAATTCCAGAGCCACTTCACATACAGTACGGATAGTTCCAGACAGATACAGCGGATTTGGTGCAGACTCCTGCATCACAACTGCACCATAGTTGTTGTACGTCATGATTTCATTTATTTCTGGCTCACACAAGCGGTCATCTAAAGCGGAAGCAGCCATTGCAAGAATGATGAATACCGCAAAGGTGTAGATGATGGTCATTGCTTTATTGGAAGAAAGACTTCCAATCACAGTATAGAGTGCAGCAAAAGATACTGCAAATCCCATTGCTACAAAAATATAGCCAACAAATTCAGATACCTCCACCTCTAACGGGCCAATCAATCCAAAAAGCAACGTACAGCTCAGCAGCCACACCGCAGTTAGAACGATTGATGCAAATGCACAGGAAATAAAATTGGACAAGAAGATTTCATTTCTCTTATGTCCGATACATAATTTGTTGCGAATGGTTCCTTCGGAAAACTCAGTCCCAAGAAACATACTAATCAGCAATGCAAGGAATGCCCCGATGAGCGGAGCCTGATTGAAATAACAATCTTCCAGACTTATGGCATAGCCCCTCGCCGCCATCGCTTCAAAAGAACCAGCGCTATTGAATACACTTGCAAGAGATAGAATCACAACAATTCCCACAACGCACCATGAAAATCTATCTTTACTGAAGCGATGAAAGTTTGCAGTAATCAACTTACGCATTACTGCCACCTCCCACAAGAGAGATATAGTAACTCTCCAGACTTTCATCTTTCTCCTGCATGGACAGCACTTCGCAATTTTCCTTTGCCAGAGCAACGGTGAGTTGGGTCACATTGACTTTTGCGTACACATCAGCGGTGGTTGCAGAGATGATCTTATATTCCAGATTCATAGAATCCAGAACACGAGCAAGAACTGCGGTATCGCTGACTTCCATGCGGACACATTTGCGGCAAGCTGCATCCAGTTCCTCGGCACTCAGTTCTTTTACCATGCGTCCGTTATCAATGATACCGTAATGGGTGGCCAGACGGGAAAGCTCATCCAGAATGTGGCTGGAAATCAGAACGGTGATCTGCCGTTCACGGTTCAGCTTCAAAATCAGCTCACGCATTTCCACGATGCCCTGAGGATCAAGACCGTTTACAGGCTCGTCAAGTACAAGGAAATCAGGATCACCGGCTAATGCGATAGCGATGCCCAGACGCTGCTTCATGCCCAGGGAGAAGTTTTTCGCTTTTTTCTTTCCGGTGTTCTCCAAGCCCACCAGCTTCAGCAGTTCAGGGATACCGTCATAGGATGGAAGTCCCAATACAAGATATTGCTGCTTAAGATTATCTTCCGCAGTCATATCCATGTAGATGGACGGTGTTTCCACAACAGCACCCATACGGCGGCGGGACTTGATAATGTCCCTGCTGTCATTGCGGATGCCGTACAGTGTGAAGCCACCGGAAGTCGGCTCCTGCAATCCACAAATCAAGCGAATGAGCGTAGTCTTACCAGCACCGTTCTTTCCTACGAATCCATAGATGGAGCCTTTAGGAACGTTCATGGTAAGACCGTTCAATGCCTGAAAGTTCTTATACTTTTTTGTCAGGCTGTTTGTTTGCAAAATATAGTTCATAGTGTGTTACCTCCTTTGATGACCTAAGTTTACTAAACAAAAGTCAAGAAAGTGGTCAAGAAAAACGTCAAGATTTGGTCAAGATTTTTATTCTGCCAGTTTGAAACCAATACCCCATACTGTTTCGATATAGTCCACACCGCTGACATCCTGCATCTTTTTACGAAGATTGCTGATGTGCTGCTTCAAAGAACGCTCGGTGCAGTCGGGGGTGTCCAGACTGATTCTGTCAAGCAGAACACTCTTGGCAATGACCTGTTTCGGATTCTCCATCAACAGCTTCAAAATGGCATATTCTGTTCGGGTCAGCTTTACAGCCTGCCCCTGTACCGTCAGAGAAAGGGAAACCATATCCAAAACCAGATCGCCAACGGAAAGGGATTTGGTTTCACCATGTTGTTCTGCCTTGCGGAGCTGAACGGTGATACGGGCAAGAAGCTCCTTTGTATCAAAAGGCTTGGTCATGTAATCTGCCGCACCGCCCAGCAGAAGATTTACCTTGTCCTGCACATCCACTTTTGCGCTGAGAACGATAACCGGGATATTCTCAATGTGGGGCAGGACTTCTTCTCCAGACAGTCCGGGCAGCATCAGATCCAGAAGAACCAGATCCGGTTTGTTTTGTGAAAGAAGATATAACGCTTCTGTGCCGGAATACGCACGAAGAACGGCATAGCCCTCCTGCGTCAGCACTTCCGTCAACATATCTCCAATATGAATATCATCATCTATGATTGCGATTGTTTTCATTCTCGTTCCTCGTCATTTTCCTTTCATAGTTCAAATGCCAGCATCGTTTCTTTTGGTAGCTTCTCATTTTCACAGTTCAAAAGATACTCTATTGCCCTGTTCGCAAAGCGGTTTGTTTTCATCGTATCCCAATCGGCAAGTCGGACAATCTCTGCTGTGCTGCTCTCAAAATCCAATGAAATTTCACCCCATTCGCCGTCGCAGTCTGCTTGATATTCGTAGATTGCGGTGGCGATTTTCTTTTTGCGCTTGGTTTTGGATTTCTGTTTCAGACGAACAGCATGGATTGCGCCCTCGGCAACCAACAATTCTGTCAGCTTGTCTACTGCTCTGCGGTAGGCTCGCTCTGCACCGCTGGCAGTGCTGCCCTCGAACATAACTGCCAGTTCCTCAAAGGTGGGGCGGCCTTTCCATGAGCTGACACGCCCACAGGTCATACAGATCGCCAGCCGCTTTTCAAGCAAGGTTTGTTCCCGATAATTCAGCTTATCAAAAGCTCGCTGCACTTTTTCTGCCTGTATACCGTTCCAGAGGATGTCGGTATAGTTCCAAGTATCATCAAGGGCAACATCCTCTCCCGTTTCCTCGCCGTCCTCGTCTGTTACATAGAAAGGCTGCTGATTGCGGATTCCACGGACAACTTTCAAATATTCTTCCGCAAGGGCAAGGTCGCAGTTGTATTTCTCAGCAAATTCACTGATCGCATCCTTGGTGTTATGGTACAACCATGCCATTGAACGCACCATTTTGTAATTGGTCAGAGAGGATACAGACCATTTTTCTTCGCCCATGCGGAAACGGAGCATAGCGTCCCGGATGAACGGAAAAATGTATGTAGCATACTCCGCACCCTTGGTAGGATCATAGTCCATCAGCTTTTGGAGCATTTGTTCCCGACAAGAGAGCTTTATATCCAAAAAGCGGTCTGTGTCATACAGATCGCCGCCATCCACACCAAGAAAGCCTTTGATACGCTTGTTGAGCTGCGGTTCGTAGTGGTGCAGGAAAAACGAAAAATATAGCAAATTCTTTTCCCGCAAAGCAGACAGGATATATTCATTCAGACTATCCACCGTTGGCGGTTCCGGTTCCAGTTGGAAGATGCGCTCTGCAACATAGGGAATGATGCCATCACCGTGCGGATTAACTTGGTGTTTCGGTATGTATCCGGTCATATTCCATGTAAAATCACTTAGCATAGCGCACCTCCCTTCGTGCTGATAGCGTGGATTTTTCTACTTTATAAGCAGAGATCGCACATTTTTATACATACCAATACGAATGCATTCCGCATAAATATGTTTTAGCATTCTTTGGCATCTGCTTTATTGCGTTGTAAGCGTTTATATAATCTCCAAAGCCCATTCCAATGCAAATAATTCCGAACAATCCCAATCCTACTAAGTGTGGGTAAATCAAGAAAATAATATATGGAATCAGACCAAGCACAATGTTGGGACACAGACACATAAAAACAAAATGTCCCTTACTCATATCTTCTGTACCCACTACGAACATCAAACCATGTGCCAAATCATTATACATATAAACATCTCTTTTATAGCATATCGCATGTAATAATTCATGTGGCAGCAAAGAAAATCCCCCACATATACCACCTATCATCATCCATACAGCATTATCAGGAATGTATTTCATTCCAAGTATCAAAAAAGGAATTGCCAACACAATCATTGTCAAAACACATCCGATATTCGTGATTAACGATAGCTTTTTCATATCATCCGCTTCCTTAAAAGGTGTCGCATTAGGATGATGTTCTTTGCATGGTAGGCTACTCTCATTTCCGTCATATTTCCCCACATAATGAAAAATCATACTATTATTTCCTCCGTAAACTTCAAATTCTCTTTAGGGCTTCTTTCTTCAAGGAAGCTTGTCCCATTTCTTTCTCATAATCGCCCTTGGCATAAGCAATATTGCTCAATGCCCGGAGCATCTTATCTTTTGCCAATTTCTTCATAACCTCTGCAAGATCAGCGTCCAGAGTGCCACGCTTCACATAGCGGTTTATGGTATTCAGTCGCTTCTCATAAATCTGTTTCAGTGGATGATCGTCCGCAAGCTCCCTCTGTTCTCGCCCTTTCAGATTGCCGATCTGCCGACAGGTGCGGTGTAGCTTGTCCCCCGGAGCATAGCCGCCACAGTATTTGGTGTGTCTTGCATTGGTGGTCAAAAACCACTTGCCGCAGATTTTGCATTTCTTCGGCGCATGACCGACACACAAGCCCTCAAAGAGATCAGACCGGAACATCCCCACAAAAGATACATAGTGCATCCGCTTAACCAGCTTCGCCACATCCTCGCCGGGACGGATGGTGGATACATACTGAACAGACTGATTGGATACGGACATCCAGGCATTTCCCTCTGTAATAGAAAATTCCGGCGGGAAATAGCTGCCGAACATTTTTGCGAAGCCCTCTGCGGTGCGGTCTGCTTCGTTTCCGTCTGATTTTTTCGCAAAATCAAGCATTGCCTTTTGGTATTCCCCAAGGGAATATGCCAGATGCCCGAATACAGCGGTATAGCGTTGAAGCATCATCGCATCGGCATAATTCGGAACTTCTTCAAACCGCAGGGAATTGGTTGCGGCTTTTACAGCGAACTCCACATATTTCAGTGCATTGTCAGCAGTAAAGACTTTTTCAATCCGTTCTCTTTGTTTTGGAATATTCATATAGGAAAACGGCGGCGTTTTGCTGAGAATATCAAGCATTGCCAGTGCAGCTTCCCTTGCCATCGGAAAAAGTGCAGAAGCATCCTGCCCAGCGTTTAACGTTCCAAGCAGTAGATTGATTTTCTCGCATTGCTCATTCATTTTTGCGATGGTATCAGCAGGAACATTCAGCGCATCACAGGCAAGAGTGCCGATAGGAAGTGTTTTATCCTCATATATGACCGTATCCTGCCAAAAATCCAATGTCATCAGTTCTTGAGTCATGCTCGCCCTCCTGTCCTGTTTTTTTATTTCTTTTATTATACCATGCAAATGTGAAGAAATCTACACACCTCGGAAAGTTGTCCTGTTTTTTGAAATGGGGTTGTCCTCCGATTAGCCTGTTTTTTGAAAAATCCGTCATAACCATAATAGAAGGAGCGAAGCACCTGCCAATCACGGCGGGTGCTTCGTGCTTTCCAGAATATTATGAACGGAGGTTTTTCTATGACAATCTATGAAACCATCAAGGCGGCAATCAGCGTAAAGCAAGCCGCCGAACATTACGGGCTGAAAGTCAACCGCAACGGTATGGCTTGCTGCCCGTTCCACAATGACCGGCATCCGAGTTTGAAGCTGAACGAGGATTATTTCTTCTGCTTCGGCTGCGGAGCCAAGGGGGATGTAATTGACCTTGTGGCAAGGCTGTTCAATCTGACGAGCTTGCAAGCGTCGCAAAAATTAGCTGCGGACTTTGGGCTTGACCCGAAACCGCCCACTGCCGCAGCTATGGTCAAGCCGAAGCGTCCCTATATCCGTCAGTTCCGGGAGGATGAAATGCTGTGTTTCCGGGTGCTGACGGATTATCTGCATCTTCTGGAGGATTGGAAAGTGCTGTATGCACCCAAAACACCGGACGAGCCTTATGATGACCGTTTTGTGGAAGCCTGCCAGATGCACTGCCATATCGAATATATGGCAGATGTGCTGACCGTGGGCGATCTGGAAGAACGGGTGGCATTGGTGGACAAGCTGATGCAGGACGGAAAAATCGCTTTTCTGCAAGAGTACACAGCACGAAAGAAAAAGGAGGTGGCGCACCATGGCGAAGAATCGGAAAACGCCTGATATGAACTTGCCCATGTGGTTTGATGGGCAGAACATCAACGAAGCTCTGTTTTGTGAAGAATTTCTGCAAGAGCGCAGAATTATCTTTGCAAACAGGGCTTTCTTTACGCCCAATGGACGGGTAACGGATGATATTTTCCTGCGGGGCGAGGTCTACGAAAAGCTGAAAAGCTACACCATCAGCAGCGTACCGCAGAAGATCAAAAACATCATGGAATTGCTGAAACTGGAAGCTATGGTTGAGGATTTACCGCCGCAGCCTGACCGCATCCATGTTGCCAACGGAACGCTCATGCTGGATGGAAAATTTATCGAGGGGAAAAAGGAAATCGTACAGAGCCGCTTACCTGTTTCCTATCATCCAGACGCTCCTGCCCCTGTCCTGTGGCTGAGTTTTCTGGACGGTCTGCTGTACCCGGAGGACATTTCCACCTTACAGGAGTTTATCGGCTACTGCCTGATTCCATCCAACAAGGGACAGCGCATGATGGTGATTAAGGGCAACGGCGGCGAGGGCAAATCCCAAATCGGTGCGGTGCTGTCCACCATCTTCGGCACGAACATGAAAGACGGCAGCATTGGTAAGATTTCTGAAAACCGCTTCGCCCGTGCCGATCTGGAACACATCCTGCTGTGCGTGGATGACGATATGCGGATGGAAGCTCTGCGCCAGACCAACTATGTAAAATCCATCGTAACCGCACAGGGAAAGATGGACTTAGAGCGCAAAGGCAAGCAGAGTTATCAGGGCTGGATGTTTGCCCGACTACTGGCGTTCAGCAACGGCGATCTCCAAGCCCTGTATGACCGCAGCGACGGTTTTTACCGCAGACAGCTTGTGCTGACTACCAAGGAAAAGCCTGTGGACAGAGCCGACGATCCCGACCTTGCAGAGAAAATGAAAGCCGAAGCCGAGGGGATTTTCCTCTGGGCATTTGAAGGCTTACAGCGGCTCGCTGCCAACAACTTTAAGTTTACGGAGAGTGCCCGCATCCGTGAAAACCGGGAAGCGGTCAAGCGTGACAACAACAATATCTTTGACTTCATGGAGTCGGAGGGATACATCCGTCGCAAAGCGGATGCTTCCATTAGTTCCAAGGACTTCTACGCTATCTATCGCCTGTGGTGCGAGGAAAATTCCCTTGCCCCTCTGAAATCTCGCAGCTTCAGTGATGCCATGGTTGCCAATGCCAAGAAATTCAACTTGGAGCATTGCAACAACGTCACCAACTCTGCCGGACGGCGGGTATGGGGATTTATGGGCGTGGAAGCTGTGGCACGACCTAATATAAACGGGTTTTACGATGTTTCGCCATGTACGTACGTACCGGAGGAATGGCAGGACTGAATCCTGCCTTTCATTTTCTGTATGTATGTACGCAGCGTTTTGCCTGTTTTTCTTTTTATAGGAATAATCGACGGCCAAAACTGACCTGTTTTCGGGCATTGAAAATCAAAGGTAATGGAAACAGCAAAGTTTTTGACCGTAGGACGAAACCATTTCACCAAATCGTGCTTCTCCAAACCATGCACCCAGTTCATGAAACAGTAGGTGTTTTCACTGTTCCAGACCAAACCGCACGGAACAGTGAAGTGGGATATATGCCTATATGGACAGAGTATCGCACCAACGAAATTAAAACGATTTTGGAGAAAGCGGATTTTTCACTGTTCGGTGCATCTGCTCCATTTTGGGGAGTAGCCATTGCACCGAACTACAAATCAAAATTATGGAGGAATTTTCAATATGAATGTACGCAACGAAATCAAGGCGCAGATCATCCGTGCCGGGATGACCATGCAGGAAGTTGTTGACCTGCTCTCGGACGAGTACGGATGGAGCGATAGCGTTTCTAACCTGTCCGCAAAATTGCAGCGGGAAAGCATCCGATACAAGGAAGTATTGGAGCTTGCCGCTGTGCTTGGCTACGACATCGTATGGCAGAAAAGACGGGAGAAGTGATGCCCCGGCAACCATCTCCCGTCCCCATAGGCGCACCGCAGTGCTGCCTATGGACAGGCAGTGAAAGATACGGTTTTCGCTGCCGCCGTCTGCAAGAAATGTTCCGCAGAACAGCTTCATGCAGACGGGCTGACCATGGGAAAAGGCGCAGACATTTTGCCTTGGTCAGCAGAGGTCACCGCAGTGACCGCATACCCCCTCCGGAGGAGCCCTCGGAGAGCCCACGGCACTTTGCAGCCAGTATGGATGAAAGTGTAATAGTGGGTTATTACACTTTGAAAAAGTGCCGTTCCTCAGCCCTCCGCTGTCTGCAAATCTTAAAGAAAGGACAAAAATCTATGGCAAGAAATGATGGAATAGATCGTACCTTAGCCAGAAATCAGGACTTGGAAACTCCGGATGACGTGGCAAAAGTACAGGAACACAATGAGCGTGAAAAAGACCGTTATTCCAATGTGGACATCGTGCCGGAACGCACTCCGCTGAATGTTCACTTCAAAGCCCCCACCGATGATTATGTAAAAATGTTTGAGCAGATGGAGCAGGACAAGATCATCTCCACCAGAGGGCTGAAACCGGATGCCGTCAAATATGGCGAGTTGGTTTTCGATGTGAACTCCGCTTATTTCTACAACCACGGCGGCTATGAGTTTGCAAAACAGTTTTATGCCGATGCCTACAAAGCCGCCGTGGAGATCGTGGGCGGTGAGCAGTATATCCTCTCCGCTGTGATGCACGCCGATGAGCGCAACCGGGCAATGTCCGAAGCTCTGGGCGAGGATGTGTACCACTACCACCTTCATGTGGTTTATATCCCGGTGGTGGAAAAGCAGATCCTTTGGTCGAAGCGGTGTAAGGATGAATCCCTCCGGGGAACGGTAAAGGAAACAATTACACAGGTTAGCCGAAGTAAGAAATGGGATTCCAAGCCGGTGCTTGACGAGGACGGCAATCCCAAGCTCAATGAAAAAGGAAAAAAGATTTTAAGGTCATCCTACAGCGTGTTGCAGGATGACTTTTTTAATTTCATGCGTGCTGCCGGATATACCGATGTGGAGCGTGGAGAGCGTGGCAGCACCGAGGAACATCTGACGGTGACACAGTTTAAGGTGCAGGCGGAACAGCAGCGTTTGGAAGCTGTGACAGGACAGGTGGCACAGGCAGAACAGAGTTTGGAGGATGCTAAAGCTGCTACGGAAAAGCAGAAAAAGAAACTGGAAGCTCTGCAAAAGGAAACCAAGGCAGCAAAGGCCATTGCACTTACGGTGCAGGATATTGAAGCGATGGGCAAGAAAGCCACGTTCGGAAACAATATCACGCTGACACCGGATGAATGCGACACGTTGAAACGCTATGCCACCAACGGCATTCTCTTTCATGCAGAGAATGAGCGATTGAAAGGGAAACTGGAATCTGCTCAAAAGTCTGCATCCATTTGGAAGCAGCGATGTGAAGAAG
>UMIA01004925.1_pt1 | contig 11885 bp, 7 predicted proteins | sample 1965701 | NCBI WGS metagenome assembly UMIA01 (sample SAMEA4836113, study PRJEB28245) | human gut metagenome | biome: gut microbiome; material: fecal sample | place: Denmark | collected 2008 | reverse complement strand
CGTTCACCACGCCTACGGCGATGTTGGTGCCGCCCAGATCAATACCGATGCGATACATGAAAACGCTCCTCTCCGAAAACGGGAGCGGTCAGCCGCTCCCGTTGGTCTGTTTTTTCGACAGCTTACTTATTCCGGCGATAGCCGTCCTGCAAATGGGTCACGAAAGAGCTGTTGACACTGACGGTGCGCCCCGTCTCCGAGGACTTGATGCAGCCGAAAATGGTCCGCATGGTGGTCAGTGCCTCCCGCCCGGAGACCTCCGGCTCCCGGTCGTGCTCCAGTGCGTCGATGAACTCGTCGATGACGCCGGAGCGGGTCTGGTGCTCGAACTGATAGGCGGTGATGGTGTTGTTCAGATCCCGCACCTCGATGGGGGCGGTGAGACTGTTGTAGATCCGCATGACGCCACGGGTGCCGAACAGGCAGGTGGAGTTGCTCTCCTGACCGTATACCGTCCAACTGGCGGCCATGGTGCCGGCAGAGCCGCCGTTCATCCGCAGGATGCACAGGGCGTTGTCGTCCACGCCGATGAGGTGATCCTCCCGGTCGTGCTTGTTGAGGGTCAGGATCTTGGCGGTGGTTTCGATAACCGTCTGCCCCGTCAGATACTGCATCAGATCGATCTTGTGGATACCCAGATCCGACAGAGCGCCCATAACGGCCTTTTTCTTGTCGAAGAACCAGTTGCCCTCCATGGACCAGCCCTCCGGCCCGGAGGTTCCAAGCCCCGTACGGAAGGTGATGACGTCACCGATGACCCCCTGCTCCAGCAGTTCCTTGGCCCGGCGATGCACCGGATCGAAGCGCATATTGTGGCCGATCATCAGATGCCGGTTGTTGAACTCCGCCGCCGCCACCATGGACTCGCACTCCGCCAGCGTTACGGCCATGGGCTTCTCACACAGCACGTGCTTCCCGGCGTAGAGAGCCGCCGTGGTCATCTCTGCATGGCTGCGGTTCTCCACACACACGGATACGGCGTCGATCTCCGGGTCCTTCAGCAGATCGAAGTAGGAGTCGTAGACCTTTCCGCCGTATTGGGCGGCCACCTCGTGAGCCCGCTGGCTGTTCTTGTCATAGTAGGCCACCAGCTGTGCGTTGGGGTTGGTGGCATATTCCGGCAGATGGCGCACCTGGGCGATCTTGCCGCAGCCGATGACAGCAACTCGTATCATACCGTTCGCTCCTTTCGCAAAACGCCTGTTGTCGCCCCTATTATAGCAAATCTGCCTGCGGGATGGAATCCCCTTTTTATAGAAAATTTCACCCCGGATGCAGACCGTCCCGCTGTCTGCTTTCAGCCGCCGCATGGCCCGCAGGTTCTCAGTGCGGGACTCGGCTCTCCTCGGCAAAAAGTCTCTTTTCCCGAAATAAGTTTCCAGGTTTACGCATAAAATAACAGCCTGCAACCTCCGCAAATGGCTTATCTACTGGGTTTTGCACAGTTTCCACAGACTTTTCCACCTCGTTATGTCAACACAAAAACCCTCCAAAAAGAGTGGAAATTGTCGATGCAGCGGTAGCCCTCCGGCGGAGTGGTTTTGGGAGGTTATTTTGCGTCTTCCCGACACGGCGGTGAGGGCCGAATAAGCGAAAAAAACACCACCCTTCGGGTGGTGTTTTTGGAGCGGGCGACGAGGCTCGAACTCGCTTCCCGGCATCCCACGAATGGCTGTCGCCATTCGCAGGAGCCCTGCCTCACCTCAGATCAAACGTGCTTCGCACAGGTCGAGGCAGCGACTTCCAGCCTGCCCGCTGTCTCATTCCAAAAGAGAAAATCCCATCCTAACGGATGGGATTTTCTCTTTTGGAGCGGGCGACGAGGCTCGAACTCGCTACCTCGACCTTGGCAAGGTCGCGCTCTACCAGATGAGCTACGCCCGCAAACGCAAGATTGATTATACCTGCGTTTTTCGGATTTGTCAAGCGCTAATTTGCATTTTTTGTATTTTGTTCTGCACCCTCTGCGCTCCCTGCGCCACTCAGCAGCACCTCAATGATGCCGGCGTTCCCCGAATCCGGGTAGAAATTCACCGTCCACGGCTCCTTGCTTTCCGGCTCCACCTCGGCCTGTATCTGCGTCACCTGTGTGCGGACCTCCTCCGCCTGATGGTCGAAGTAGCCCACCTGCACCACCAGCTCCGCAGCATGGTTCCTTGCGGCCTCCCGCAGCAGATCCCCCAGAGCGGAGGTGCTGGTGATATGCACAATGCCCGCCACCTGAGCCGCCGTGCGGCGATAGCCGACGGTCAGCTGGATGGCGTCATAGTTCCGAGGTGTCTCGTCCACCGTATAGGTCAGGTACTCCACGGCGTAGGCTCCCAGCGGCGTCTCCTTCTGCACCTCCAGACACGCCCGCTCCGCCGCCTGCGGGGCGGGAAGCCCGCTGTCGTCGGGGTAGAGCCAGATGGTTCCCTCCTTGGCCCCGCCGCTGATCAGCACCAGCAGGGCATTCACCAGATCCTGATAGCTCTCCGCCCGGAGGACGGATCGGTCCTCGCTCTCGTAGTAGCTGGAGCTGTGGGGCTCGGTGACGCTGTAATCCCGGTTCAGCAGGGAGCCGCAGCCGGTAAGGGGCAGCATCAGCAGGGCCGCCGCCAGCGCCCATACACGTTTTCTCATGGCCGCACCTTACAGTCCGCCCGGCGCATATACGCCGAAGCCCTCGCCCAGTATCTCGTGGGCGTCGCAGACGATGACAAAGGCGTCTGGGTCGATCTCCTGCACCGCCCGCTTCACGGGGATGATCTGTGTCCGGGCGCAGGCGCACAGGATCACCTGCTTGTCCCTGCCGCTGTAAGCCCCCTTACCCTGCAAAAGCGTCACGCCACGGTCCAGCTCCAGCAGGCGGCGGGTCAGCTCCTCATGGCAGTCGCTGATGATATAGGCCACCTTGGCGGCATTGGGGCCGTAGACCACCTTGTCGATGGACACGGAGATCAGAGACAGGGAGATCATACCGTACAGCGCACGGGTCAGATCCCGGAAGATCAGGGCGTACGTCACCGTCACCAGAATGTCGATGGCAAGACACAGGGTACCGATGCTGAGGCTCTCCAGCTTCAGCTTCAGCAGCCGGGCCGCCAGCTCCGTACCGCCGGTGGTGGCCCCTTCCCGCAGCATGATGCCGCAGGAGACGCCGATGATGACGCCGCCGTACAGACAGGCCAGAATGGGCTCCATAGGCTTGAAGGTATGCACCGCCGCCAGACCGTCGATCATCAGAGAGCTGACGGCCGTGGCATAGACGGAGGAGAACAGGAAATCCTTGCCGATGAACCGCCAGCCCAGCACGAACAGCGGCACGTTGAGGATGATGACGATGGTGCCGATGGGCAGGCCCGGCAGCAGGTAGTTGATGATCTGCCCCAGACCGGTGAAGCCGCCCACGCTGATGTGGTTGGGGTCAAACATCCAGTTGAACCCCACGGCATACAAGGCGCAGGACGCCGTGATGATGAGATACTGCGTCAGGACGTTCCGTTTCATAGGCTCCTCCTTTTTTCTTACAGCAGGGTCAGCTGCTCCTCGCCCCGGTCCTCCGGCCGCAGGAGAGCGCCGGTACCGGGGATGCTGCGGGCCCGATAGCGGGGGAGATTCACGATACCGGACTCCTCCGGCGTGCAGACTCGTTGCAGCTGGTATTTGGGCTTCAGGGTCATGACCGCCACGCCCTGTGTGGAGCGGGTGGCCTTGGGCAGCAGCAGGGACGTGTGGAAGATCAGCGCTCTGGGCTCCGTGGACAGCAGCGTCAGCTCCCGATCCTCCGCCAGCGGCAGGATGGTCACCAGCCCGCTCTTGTCGGAGTAGGCCCCGGTGAGCTTGCGGCGGTTGGAGACGGTGGCGTAGGCCTTCATCTCCACACGGGCGATCTTGCCGTTTTCAAAGAAGAACAGCAGATGCCCGCTGTAATCCCCCGGCAGCACCATATAGACCACGCTCTCGCCCTCGTCCATGCCCAGCTTCGCCGGCAGATAGTCTCCCAGCACCGAGGCCTTGCTGTCCCCGAACTCGCTGAGGCGGGTCTTGTAGACCTGACACCGGTCGGTGAAGAACATGACCTCGGCGGCATTGGTGGCCTCCGCCTGCTGGCCGGGGCCGTCGCCCTCCTTGTACTTCTGCTCGCCGCTCATCCGCAGGGACTGGGGCGTGATCTTCTTGAAATATCCCTCACGGGACAGGAACACGGTGACGGGATAATCCTCCACCTGCTCCTCCTCCCGATACTCCTCCACCTCGTGGCTGTAAATGATCTCGGTTTTCCGGGGCTGGGCGTACTTCTTGCGTACCTGCGTCAGCTCCTCCACCATGATCTTGCGGATGCGGGCGGGCTTTTGCAGGGTGTCCTCCAGATCCTCGATCTCTCCCTGCAAGCTCTCCGTCTCCTGCACCCGCTTGAGGATGTACTCCTTGTTGATGTTGCGGAGCTTGATCTCCGCCACGTATTCCGCCTGCTTCTCGTCGATGCCGAAGCCGATCATCAGGTTGGGGATGACCTCGGCCTCCTCCTCCGTCTCCCGGATGATGGCGATGGCCTTGTCGATGTCCAGCAGGATGCGCTTCAGACCCAGCAGCAGATGCAGCTTCTCCTTCTTGCGGGAGAGGATGAAGTACACCCGCCGCCGCACACACTCCGTGCGCCATGCGATCCACTCCTCCAGCAGGGCCTTGACTCCCAGCACACGGGGCATCCCGGCGATGAGGATGTTGAAGTTGCAGCTGAAGGTGTCCTGCAAAGGCGTCAGCTTATACAGCTTCTGCATCAGCTTCTCCGGGTCCACCCCCCGCTTGAGGTCGATGGTGAGCTTCAGGCCGCTGAGGTCCGACTCGTCCCGCATATCGCTGATCTCCTTGACCTTGCCGGCCTTCACCAGCTCCGCCACCTTGTCCAGGATCACCTCGATGGAGGTGGAGTAGGGGATCTCGAAGATCTCGATGAGATTCTCCTTCTTGTCATAGCGCCAGCGGGCCCGAACCTTGACGCCGCCCCGGCCGGTGCGGTAAATTTCCGCCAGCTCCGCCGGGTCGCACACCAGCTGTCCGCCGGTGGGAAAATCCGGCGCCAGCAGGGTGGAGGCGATGTCGTGGTCGGGATTTTTCAGCAGGGCGATGGTGGTGTCGCACACCTCCGCCAGATTGAAGCCGCAGATCTGGGAGGCCATGCCCACGGCGATGCCCTGATTGGCCGACACCAGCACGTTGGGATAGGTGGTGGGCAACAGGGTAGGCTCCTTGGTGGTGTTGTCATAGTTGTCCACGAAGTCCACGGCGTCACAGTCCAGATCCCGGAACAGCTCGGCACAGATGGGGGCCAGCTTTGCCTCGGTATAGCGGCTGGCGGCATAGGCCATGTCACGGGAATAGACCTTGCCGAAGTTGCCCTTGCTGTCTACAAAGGGGTGCAGCAGCGACTCGTTTCCCTTGGCCAGACGCACCATGGTCTCGTAGATGGCCTGATCCCCGTGGGGGTTGAGGCGCATGGTCTGGCCCACGATGTTGGCGGACTTGGTGCGCCCGCCGGTGAGCAGCCCCATCTTGTACATGGTGTACAGCAGCTTCCGGTGGGAGGGCTTGAAGCCGTCGATCTCCGGAATGGCCCGGGAGACGATGACGCTCATGGCGTAGGGCATATAGTTCTCGTCCAGTGTGCGGGTGATGGGCTGCTCCACCACCGTCCCCCGCAGCCCCAGCACATTGGGATCGGCGGGACGATGGACGGTTTTCTCTTCTGTTTTCTTCTTTGCCATGAAAGATGATTCCTTTCGTATTCAAACTGGCGGGAGAAAGATGACCCCGCCAAAAAACGCTTGGGAACTGGCGCAGCCGGGCCGACGCAGATATCGTCCCTTACGGAGCGTCTAGCAGCAGGCGCATGTAGGGGCCGATGCCCACATCGTCCCGCCCGGCCCATACGCTCCCTCAGCTCACGTCGATCATATCCAGATAGCGGCAGCCGTTTTCAGCGATATAGTCCTTCCGGCCGGAGAGGTTGTCCCCCAGCAGCAGGTCAAAGACACGGGCCGTCTCCTCGGCGTCGTCCGGCAGTACCTTCACCAGCCTCCGGGTATCCGGATTCATGGTGGTCAGCCACATCATCTCCGGGTCGTTCTCGCCCAGTCCCTTGGAGCGATCCACCTTGTACTTCCTGCCCTCCAGCTGGCGCACCACCTCCGCCTTCTCCTTTTCGGAGTAGGCAAACCACGTCTTTTCCTTGCAGGTGATCTCGAACAGCGGCGTCTCGGCAATGTAGACGTAGCCCTCCTTGATGAGGGTGGGGCAGAGCCGGTAGAGCATGGTGAGGATCAGGGTACGGATCTGGAAGCCGTCCACGTCGCCATCGGTGCAGATGACCACCTTGCTCCAGCGGAGGTTGTTCAAATCGAACTGATTCAGCTCCTTGGCGGCCTTCCCCTGCACCTCCACGCCGCAGCCCAGCACCTTCATCAGATCCGTGATGACGTCGCTCTTGAAGATGCGGGGATAGTCCGCCTTCAGGCAGTTGAGGATCTTGCCCCGGACAGGCATCAGCCCCTGAAACTCTGCGTCACGGGATTGCTTGCAGGCACCCAGAGCCGAGTCGCCCTCCACGATATAAATTTCCCGCCGGGACACATCCTTGGTGCGGCAGTCCACGAATTTCTGCACCCGGTTGGCGATGTCGATCTTCTCCGTCAGCTTCTTCCGGGTGTTGAGACGGGTGCGCTCCGCCGTCTCCCGGCTGCGCTTGTTCACCAGCACCTGATTGGCGATCCTCTCCGCCGCCTCCCGGTTCTCGATGAAGTACACCAGCAGCTGCTCCCGCAGGAACTCCGACATGGCGTCCTGCACGAACTTGTTGGTGATGGCCTTCTTGGTCTGGTTTTCGTAGCTGGTCTGGGTAGAGAAGTTGCTGCTCACCAGCACCAGACAGTCCTGCACGTCGGGGAAGGTGATCTTGCTCTCCCCCTTGGTGTATTTGTTGTTCTCCTTGAGGTACTTGTCAATGGCGTAGACGAAGGCCAGGCGGGTGGCCTTATCGGGGCTGCCGCCGTACTCCAGAAAGCTGGAGTTGTGGTAGTGCTCGATGAGGTGGACCCGGTTGGAGAAGCACCATGCGATGTTCAGCTTCACCTTGTACTCCGGCTTGTCCGCCCGGTCACGGCCACGACGCTCCGTCTCCCAGCACACCGGCTCCGTCAGGGGGTCATCTCCTGCCAGCTCCGCCAGATAGTCCCGGATGCCGTGCTCATAGAGGAAATCCTCCGTCTCGAACTTCCCCGGCGCTACCTCGCACCGCAGGCGGAAGGTGACCCCGGCGTTGACCACGGCCTGCCGCCGCAGTACCTCCCGGTAGTAGTCCGCCGGGATGTCGATGTCGGTGAACACCTCCAGATCCGGCAGCCAGCGGATGGTGGAGCCGGTATGGCGGCGCTTGAGCTCCGTCACCCGCATCTCCCCGGCGATCTCGCCCCGTTCAAAGTGCAGGCGGTACTCCTTGCCGTCCCGGCAGACAGTGACATCCATATAGCGGCTGGCATACTGGGTGGCACAGGAGCCCAGACCGTTGAGCCCCAGCGAGTACTCGTAGTTGTCGCTGTTTTCGTTGTCGTACTTGCCTCCGGCGTACAGCTCGCAGAACACCAGCTCCCAGTTGTAGCGTCCCTCCTTCTCGTTCCAGTCCACGGGACAGCCACGGCCCTGATCCTCCACCTGAATGGAGAGATCGGCAAAGCGGGTCACGGTGATGAGCCGGCCATAGCCTGCACGGGCCTCGTCGATGGCGTTGGAGAGGATCTCGAACATGGCGTGCTCGCAGCCCTCCAGCCCGTCGGAGCCGAAGATGACGCCGGGCCGCTTGCGGACCCGGTCCGCCCCCTTCAGACTGGAGATACTGTCGTTGTCATAGGTTTTCTTCTTGGTCATATATGCCTCCTGCCGGGATAGCTCCCGGTATCGTTCCTTGCAGGCCCACAGAACTTTTTCGGTGGGCAACAGAAATATTTTATCGCATTTTTCCCTTTCTGGCAAGGGTCAGCGTCACCTTTTCCCCCAAAGGGCATTTTGCCCCCTTTTATGAGAAAGTCAACACAGGGCTTGCATTTTGCGGAGAAAGGGTCTAAACTGGTTGTGTATATTCTGCGTATCACTCAGGAGGAAAGAACCATGATCCATATCACCGAGGTCACGACCAAGGCACAGCTGCGCCAGTTCGTGAACTTCCCCATCGACTTATATAGAGACGTTCCCCAGTACATCCCCGGTACATACAGCGACGATCTGGCAGACTGGGACCGTGAGAAAAACCCCGCCTTCAGCTACTGCGAGGCCCGTTGCTGGCTGGCCAGCCGGGATGACGGCACGCTGGTGGGCCGCATCGGCGCCATCCTCAGCCGTAAGTCCAATGACAAGTGGGGCACCCACCGCCTGCGTTTCACGCAGGTGGACTTCATCGACGACCGGGAGGTATCCGCCGCCCTGTTCCAGACGGTGGAGGACTGGGCCCGTCAGCTGGGCTGCACGGAAGTCCACGGCCCTCAGGGCTTCACCGACATGGAACGGGAGGGGATGCTGGTGGAGGGCTTTGACCGCACCAGCTGCTTCTTTACCTATTATAACCATCCCTACTATATTGACCACCTGACGGCTCTGGGCTACGGCAAGGACGTGGACTGGACCGAGAATCTCATCTCCGTCCCCACGGACCAGCGGGTCATCCAGCGCTGGGAGAAGATCGCCGCCTATGTTCTGAAGCGGCAGCGCCTGCACATCCATCAGGTGCGCAGCCGTCTGGAGTACCCGCCCCTGATCCGGAAGGTATTCGAGTTGGTGAACGTGGCCTATGCCCCCCTGTACGGTACCGTGGAGCTGTCGGACGACCAGATCCGCAAGTACGCCGGGAAGTTTGCCCCCCTCGTCAAGCCCGAGCTCACCTGCTTCGTCATGGATGAAAATGACGATCTGGTGGCCTTCGGCGTGGCGGCCCCCAGCATCGCCGCCGCCCTGAAAAAGCACGACGGCCGCCTGTTCCCCACCGGCTGGGCGGATGTGCTGAAGGCTTTCCACCGCAACGACACCATCGATCTGCTGCTGATCGCCGTGCGTCCCGACCTCCAGAAAAAGGGCGTCAACGCCGTCATCATCAGCAAGGTCATGCACGGCTGCTTCAAGATCGGCGTAAAGCAGGCGGAGACCGGCCCCATGCTGGAGACCAACGAGAAGGTCCAGACCCAGTGGCAGGACTTCCCACTGGAGCAGCACAAGCGTCGCCGCTGCTTTGTGAAGGTGCTGACCCCCGCACCGCAGGAGTCTGTCGCTGCAGCCACCGCCCCTGCCGGAGCGGCAGAGTAATTGCTTCCTCCAAGCATAACAGCGCTCCACCGTCATAAATGACGGTGGAGCGCTGTGCTTTTCAGCCTTAATCGTCGTCCTTGGCCTTCTCCTTTTCGGAGAGCTCGTCAAAGGGTACCAGACAGTTGTGGAGCTTCCCCAGATCGTTGCGGCTGGCCGGGTCCGTGGAGCCGCTGTAACAGTAGCCCTCGGTCCGCATATAGGCATTCCAGCGGCGGTGTTCGATGACACGCAGCAGCTGCTTTTCCTCCTCCGTCCGCTCCGCCGGAGGCTTATCTGCACCGGGTACACCCAGCCGCAGCTTCAGCCGATGGTGGATGACCGAGGCGATGGAGGAGCGATAGTTGAACTCATAGCGCCAGAACACGTCCTCGTCTCCCCATTTCAGGTGCCGGGTCAGCGCCTCCGCCTCCAGCCGGGAGTGGAGGATGTTGCTCTCGGAGTACAGCATATCCCGTGCGCCTAAAAAATGAAGGTCGTAGGGGGTGCCCCGGTAGTCGGTGACGGAGGTGAGAGCCACCGTCTTGAAGGGGTCCTGCACCACCGCCAGAATATAGGGGTGGAGACCCCGGCGCTGGCACAGCTCCCGCAGCCGCACCGCCGCCTCGATGTTCCGGGTGTCGCTGCCCAGCGCCACAAACACATACGTCAGCTGCGGCAGCGTCTGCACCAGCTCCAGAAATTCCCGGCTCTCCAGCCGCATCCCGGCGTGGATGCGGATATCGTACTGGGCCTCGCCGGGGATGCGCTGTCCGTTGTGCCGGCGGTCCATCAGCTCCGGGCAGCGATAGGTGAACAACTCCCGTGCGTTAGGCCGGGCGTCCACGGCGGTGAGCCGCAGGTCGTAGCCGTCCATCTGGCCGAACCACGCCAGCGCCTTCAGCATCTCCGTGCCGTACTGGCCCAAGCCCAGCAGCAGCGCCGAGATCTGATGCCTGCCCTCCGGCAGAGGAGCCGCCGTCTCGAAGAGCTTCTCCCCCTGCTGATACAGCAGCAGCTGCACCAGTGAGCGCACCTCGTTGACCCGGCGGATCCGCATCCCGCGGGGATCGGCGGACTGGAACAGCAGCTCGCTCTCGGCGCCGGTGGCGAAGAGATAGAGGTGCATATTGGAGCGGGTCCCCCACCGGCGGGTCAGCAGCACCGCCTGATGGATGTTCTCTGCCTTGTCCCGGCCCATCAGGAAGAAGTAGACCGGGCGGGAGCGGTCAGAGCGCCGCAGCCGCAGCAGGGCGATGTCTGCCTTGAAGCAGGCGGCCCCCAGCCGGTGGGCGGCAGCCATCTGCTCCCCGAACTCCTCGCTCTCGTTTTCGTAGACGTCCGTAAAGACGATAAGCCCCTTGGGATGGGCCGCCTTGATGCTGCCCGCCAGATACAGGGAGTCCTCGTTGAGCTCGGAAAAGACATACAGCTCCGTGCAGCGGCGGAAGGCATAGCGCCACATGGCGGACAGATTCTTGAAAAAGGACAGCACCACACTGAAGGTCAGCAGCGGGCTCACCAGATACACCACAATGGCAGCGCCGAAATAGAGGTCGCTCCACACCGCCGGCTGGGTCATGGCGAACTCATGGATAGGATCCAGCTCGCCGTCCAGCACGAACATCCGCAGGGTGTGGTGTACGGCTCCCAGCAGCGCCTTCAGCCACGACAGGTGCTCCCCGGCGTAGGCGGCGGCGTACATGGGCAGGTGCAGCAGAATGCCGCAGATGAAAAAGCAGACCAGCAGCACCTTCAGGGTCTCATTGCCGCCGGAGGGGCGGGACCTGCGGTGCAGGGAGCGCAGCAGCAGCCCCAGCGCCGCCAGCAGCAGCGCCAGAACGCAGCACAGGAGGATCTGTGGCATGGCAGGCAGCTCCTTTCCGATCAAATCAATATCAGGGGTCAATATTGTTATTGTACCCCGCCGGGGGCAGGTCTGTCAATGCGGAAGGGTAGCTGTTTTTGCCCACCGGGGAGACAAGGCCGTTTTCCCTTGCGCCGGGGCGGGGATTTTGCTATAATGCAGGGAGCAACAGGCCGCTGCGGGCGGCAGGGGAGGGCTGGGATGTTCAAACGGATGTATCTGGAGATCACCAACGTGTGCAATCTCCGGTGCGCCTTCTGCCCCGGCACCCAGCGGCCCCGGCGGTTCATGACGCCGGAGGAATTCCGGCAGCTGGCGACCCGGCTGCGGCCCTACGGGACGTATCTCATGCTCCACGTCATGGGGGAGCCGCTGCTGCATCCCCAACTGGCGGAGCTGCTGGATATCGCCGGGGAGCTGGACTTTCGGGTGTGCCTTGTGACCAACGGCACGCTGCTTCCCCGGCAGCTGCCCACACTGGAGGGTTCCCCGGCCCTGCACAAGCTCAGCGTCTCCCTCCACAGCTTCGAGGGAAACGGGCGGCAGGATGCCGCAGCCCCGTATCTGGAGGGTGTCTGGCAGGCGGCGCAGCGGCTCAGCAGCCGGGGCGTCCTGTGCGCCCTGCGGCTGTGGAACGGCGGCGGACTGGACCGGCGCAACGGAGAGATCCTGTCCTTTCTCTCGGAAAAGCTGGGCCGGGACGTAACGGCCC
>UMIA01038920.1_pt1 | contig 11887 bp, 6 predicted proteins | sample 1965701 | NCBI WGS metagenome assembly UMIA01 (sample SAMEA4836113, study PRJEB28245) | human gut metagenome | biome: gut microbiome; material: fecal sample | place: Denmark | collected 2008 | reverse complement strand
AACCGAAATGTGTAGAGGGATGTCCGGTATCCATCAATATTCCTGGATTTATCGAACACATCAAAGAGGGCAACATGGAAGAAGCTTACAAAGTGATCGGATTATCTTCCGCACTTCCGGCTATCTGTGGTCGTGTCTGCCCACAGGAATCCCAGTGTGAGGGACAGTGTATCCGTGGCAAAAAAGGCGAGGCTGTTTCCATCGGCAAGCTTGAGAGATTTGTTGCTGACTATGCTCTGGAGCATGATATCAAACCTGCAGGAGCAGAGGTTAAGAACGGACATAAAGTTGCAGTCATCGGTTCCGGCCCTTCAGGACTTACCTGTGCAGGTGACCTTGCAAAAGCTGGTTACGATGTGACTGTATTCGAGGCTCTTCATGAACTGGGCGGTGTTCTTGTTTACGGTATTCCGGAGTTCCGTCTTCCGAAACAGAAAGTCGTTAAGAAAGAGATCGAGAAAGTTAAAGAGCTTGGCGTTAAATTCGAGACAAACGTTGTTATCGGTAAATCCACAACGATCGATCAGCTGATCGAAGATGAGGGATTAGAGGCTGTATTCATCGGTTCCGGTGCAGGTCTTCCGATGTTCATGGGTATCCCGGGTGAGAATGCAAGCGGCGTATTCTCTGCAAACGAGTACCTGACAAGAAGCAACCTCATGAAAGCATTCGATGATTCTTACGATACACCGATCGCGGCAGGCAAGAAAGTTGCAGTTGTCGGTGGTGGTAACGTTGCCATGGATGCTGCAAGAACAGCTCTGAGACTTGGCGCTGAGGTACATATCGTATATAGAAGAAGTGAGGCAGAGCTTCCTGCACGAGCAGAGGAAGTTCACCACGCTAAGGAAGAGGGTATCATCTTTGATCTTCTTACCAATCCGAAGGAGATCCTTGTAGATGAGAACGGCCATGTAAATGGTATGAAGGTTGTAAAGATGGAGCTTGGCGAGCCGGATGCTTCCGGAAGAAGACGTCCGGTAGAGATTCCTGGTTCCGAGTATGACATGGATGTAGATACCGTTATCATGTCCCTTGGTACTTCACCGAACCCTCTGATCTCTTCCACAACCAAAGGCCTTGACATCAACAAGAGAAGATGTATCGTTGCCGAAGAAGAGACTGGTAAGACATCCAAAGACGGTGTATATGCCGGCGGAGATGCCGTTACAGGTGCAGCTACTGTAATCCTTGCTATGGGTGCAGGTAAAGCTGGTGCAAGAGGTATCGATGAATATCTGAAAAATAAATAAGTAAAAATTCTGTTCATAAGCAGATGAATAGGTCCTCCGACTGTTGCTTTTTGTTGCGGTCGGGGGATTTTTTTGCCTCAACACAAAAAAGAACACATGTTTGAAAGTTTTGCCAAGTGTGGATTGTAAGTTTTACTCAGTTATGCTATAATATGTTGGAAAAATTTTTAGAAAAGGAAATATCATTATGTCAGTGATACATGCGATTATATTAGGAATTATCCAGGGAATCACCGAATTTCTGCCTGTAAGCAGTTTTGGGCATCTCTGCGCAGTACAGGATCTTCTTGGTGGAAGCCGGGGTTCCGGCGTACTTTTTGAAGTGATGTTACATCTGGGCACCATGATAGCGCTGATCTTTGTTTTCCGGAAAGATATTAAGAAGATCGGAATAGAACTGATCGGAATGTTTCTGGATCTGATCGGAAATGCCAATATTTTTCTTTATAACAGGAGAACAGGAAAGAATTTAACCTATGCAAAGATTGTGAGCGGAACGTATCGGAAACTTACCGCGCTGATCTTTGTATCAACGATCCCCACCATTCTGATCGGATATCAGTGTAAACGTCTGGTAGTACGCAGTGCATCTTCTCATATGTTTTCCGGGATCGGGATCCTTCTTACCGGCGTGATCCTGCTGGTTGTGGATTACAGCAATATAAACGGTAATAAGGGCACGCGGGAAGCGAATTTCGGAGATGCCATGTGGATGGGAATATGCCAGGGAATTTCTGTGCTTCCAGGTCTTTCCAGATTTGGTCTTACGATCAGTGCAGGTCTTTTTTGCGGCCTCAGCCGGAAATTTGCGGTGAAGTATTCTCTGCTGATGAGCATACCTGCAGTGATCGGAGCTTTTTTTGTAGAAGCGGGAGAATTTACTGCTGTCAGCATGACAGTTGGAAAGGGTTTTACATATATTCTTGGAATGATCGTGGCTGGGGTTACCGGTTATCTGGTGATCCGTTTTATGCTTAAGCTTTCGAATCAGGTCAGACTGCGTTATTTTGCGTTTTATTCCTTTGCAGCCGGGATCCTTATTCTGGCAGTCAATTATATTTGATTCTAATCAACCGGGAGGAGTCTGACAATGGCAGCTTCAAAAACAACTAAAAAAAGAAAAAGTAAAACTGCGTCCAGACAGCAGGATACCGGTAATCGGTTTCAGACGGAAATTTTAATTCTTGTTATGTTTGCGGCCTGTCTGATCCTGATGATCAGTGCGTTTGGTATGGGCGGTATTGTGGGAAATGCGATCAGCAGTATCTGCTTTGGGATTATGGGGTTGTGTGCGTACCTTTTCCCCATCGTTCTGTTTGGAGGCGTTACTTTTCTGATCGTTAATAATAAGAATCGTCTTGCATATAAAAAGATTTTTGCAGGAATTGTATTTTTTATTTTTCTGTGCGGACTTTTACAGCTGCTTACAGAAAGATATACACCGAGTACGACCTTTGCGGATTATTATGCGCTCAGTTCAGAATACCACACTGGTGGCGGAGTGCTGGGAGGTGCTGTCTGCATTTCAACAGCATCTGCATTTGGCACAGTTGGGGGTGTAGTGATCATTGTTCTGGTATTGCTGGTGTCTATGATCATCATTACGCAGAGATCCTTTTTTGGATTTATGAATAAAATTCTGGATCTGTTCGCGGATGCTGCAAGAGAGGGACGTGAGGCATATCTGGAGGCACAGCCGGACAGAGAGAAACAGAAAGAACTCCGCAGAAAGATCCGGGCGGAGAAAAGGGCAGAGAAGATCCGACAGCTGGAGGAAGAACTGGAAGAGGAGGAACTGGCTCTTTCGGAAGAAAATCCGGCAAAAAAATCCGGAAAGCGTAAAACAAAATCCAAAAAATCTGAGAAAGAGAGACAGGAGGCAGTAAGAGCCAACCGTAAAGGTGAGTTCAATCTTCCTTCTTTTCTTGATGAAGAAAAAGCTGCACTTCCAACTGAAGATACAGATCTGACGGAGGAGGCGGAAGAAGGAGAAATAAAACCTCCCAAGCAGAAAGCTCTGGAATTTCAGATCCATCGTTCGCAGCCGCAGACACCACGGGAAGAAACAGAAGAGCCGGATTTTGAACGGGATATGCAGGAAGCGCAAGAGGATGACTATGATGGATACGAGGATGCGGATATTCCTCAGATGAGTCAGATATCATCCCAGAAGCAGAAATCCAGGACCGGAAAATCGTCAGCAAAAACAGAAAAGACATCCGTTCCGGATATCGACGATGAGACAGCAGCGCAGCCGGAAGAAACAGAGAGGATTTCTCATTCGTCCACCAGAAATCCGAAATCTTCCCAGGCGGAGATTGAGCATGGAATTAAAAATATCCAGCATGAGATCAGCAGCACGGAAATACCGGAGAAAAAACCATATCAGTATCCGCCTCTGAAACTGCTGAAACGTGGAGATGGAAAAGCCCAGGGGGATTCTGATGCGCATTTAAGAAAAACAGCCCAGAAACTTCAGGAGACACTTCATAATTTCGGAGTAAATGTAACAATTACCAATGTCAGCTGCGGACCTACGGTAACCCGCTATGAACTTCAGCCGGAAATGGGTGTGAAAGTCAGCAAGATCGTCGGACTTTCCGATGATATTAAACTGAACCTGGCAACGCCGGATATCCGTATTGAAGCGCCGATTCCGGGAAAAGCGGCTGTGGGAATCGAAGTCCCAAATAAAGAAAACAGTCCGGTTATGCTTCGGGATCTTCTGCAGTCCGACGAATTCAAAAATGCAAAATCCAAACTTTCCTTTGCAGCAGGTAAGGATATTGCCGGTAAACCGGTTGTAGCGGATATTGCCAAGATGCCGCATCTTCTGATCGCGGGAGCTACGGGTTCCGGTAAATCGGTATGTATCAATACCCTGATCATCAGTATTCTTTACAAGGCAACGCCGGATGAAGTGCGTTTGATCATGATCGATCCGAAGGTGGTAGAGCTGAGTGTATACAATGGAATCCCACATCTGTTCATTCCGGTTGTCACAGATCCGAAGAAAGCTGCAGGCGCATTGAACTGGGCCGTTTCCGAGATGACCAGCCGTTACAATGCTTTTGCGGAATATGGAGTACGTAATCTGGGTGAATATAACAAGAAAGTTGCCAATATGCGAGTGCCGGAAGGCGAGAAAGCTCCGGAAAAAATGCCACAGATCGTGATCATCGTGGACGAGCTTGCAGATCTTATGATGGTTGCACCCGGAGAGGTTGAGGATGCGATCTGCCGTCTGGCTCAGCTTGCACGTGCGGCGGGAATCCATCTGATCATTGCGACTCAGAGACCGTCTGTTAATGTTATTACAGGACTTATCAAGGCTAATATGCCGTCAAGGATCGCATTTTCGGTATCTTCAGGTGTGGATTCCAGAACCATTCTGGATATGAATGGTGCAGAAAAACTTCTTGGAAAGGGCGATATGCTGTTTTATCCTCAGGGATATCAGAAGCCGGCCAGACTGCAGGGCGCTTTTGTTTCCGACGAAGAAGTCAGCGCTGTTGTGGAATATGTCTCTGACAAAAATCAGGGTGCAGTTTATGATACTGCAATTGAAAAACAGGTGAACACAGCCAGTGCTCCCGGAGGAGCAGGCGGCGGCGACCGGGATGTGTATTTTACAGAAGCAGGCAAGTTTATTATTGAGAAAGAAAAAGCTTCTATCGGTATGCTCCAGCGTATGTTTAAGATCGGCTTTAATCGTGCGGCAAGAATCATGGATCAGCTTTGCGATGCCGGTGTCGTGGGACCGGAAGAAGGAACGAAACCCAGAAAGGTTCTTATGTCAGCAGAAGAATTTGAAAATTATCTGGAGGAGAACGGCGGATGAAGATCAGTATCCTGACAGTAGGAAAGATAAAAGAGAAATATTTAAGAGATGCGATCGCAGAGTATTCCAAGCGCCTTGGCCGTTACTGTAAGTTGGAGATCATAGAAGTATCCGATGAGAAGACACCGGATAATGCAAGTGAAACAGTGGAGGAGGCTATCCGTAAAAAAGAAGGAGAACGCCTTCTGAAATATATCCGTGATGATGCTTTTGTGATCACATTGGAGATTGCCGGGGAACAGCTTACTTCGGAGAAGTTTGCAAAAAAGATCAATACCCTCGGCATCCGTGGAGTCAGCCATATCCAGTTTGTGATCGGAGGTTCCATCGGCCTTGGAAAAGAAGTTCTTGCGAGATCAGATTATGCGCTGAGTTTTTCGAAGATGACTTTTCCACATCAGCTGATGCGTGTGATCCTTCTGGAACAGATCTACCGCAGTTACCGGATCATCAACGGAGAGCCATATCATAAATAAGAATGAGAGAGCGGCCTTTCACAGCTATCTGTGGAAGGCTGTTTTATATCTGAATTTCTACAGAAAAAGTAAAAATTGGCAAAAAAGATTGACGAAACTAACTCGTTATTGTATAACAAAGTTATAGATAATTAACTAATATCATGGCAGAGGGAGTTATTCGGTATGAAAAACAGAAAACGAAGATCAGCTGCAGTATTGGCCGCGGGTATGTCTGTATTACTGGGAGCAGGTACGATCACAGGTGCCACGGAGCAGACAGATGCAGATAACAGTATCCGCAAGGAAGAAACTGTTTATGTTAATACAGAGGCAGACGGGACAATAAAAGAGATTACCGTGTCAGAATGGCTTAAAAACGCAAAGACATTATCTGATTCGACAATCACGGATATTTCAGATTTAAGTGATATCAAAAATACAAAAGGTGATGAAGGTTTTACCCAGGATGGAAAAACGCTTACCTGGGAAACAGATGGAAGAGATATTCATTATGAAGGAAAAACAGAGAAAGATCTTCCAGTGACAGTGACTTTTTCCTATGAACTTGATGGAAGAAAGATTAAACCGGAAGACCTTGCCGGAAAAACCGGCCATCTGAAAATACATGTTGCTTATGAAAACCATGCAGTTACAACAAAAAAAATCAGTGGAAAAAGTGTAAAGTTATACTCACCGTTCATGATGCTTACAGGAATGATCCTTTCTACAGATCATTTTTCCAATGTAACTGTAGATAATGGCAAGGTAGTGGAGGATGATTCCAGAAACATTGTGCTTGGTATAGCCATGCCTGGGCTGAAAGAAAGCCTGGATCTGAGCGAAGATATGGCGAAGGATATCAGTATTCCGGAAGAATTTACAGTGGAGGCCGATGTCACAGAATGTGAAATGAGTTCTTCGTTTACGGTAGCCATGACAGATGTGCTGGATGAGATCGATCTGAATGATCTGGACAGTATTGATGATCTCCAGGATTCTATCAAAAAAATGACAAAGGCTGCGTCCAAACTGATGAAAGGAACAAAATCACTTTCAGAAGGTGTCGATACCCTGAATGAAAAATATAAAGAATTTGATCAGGGGATAGATGCATTAAGTACCGGTGTTTCTGCTTTGGAATCCGGCGCACAGAAGCTGGATGACGGAGCAGGAACGTTAAATGGCGGAGCTGCCGCTTTAAGTAGTGGGGCAGCCACACTTGCTCAGGGAGTTTCTGCCTATACAGAGGGAACAGGAACTCTTGCTTCAGGTCTGAAACAGTATACAGGCGGAGTAGATACGTTAAGTGGCAGTATGTCTGAAATGAAAGAAGGCGTCCAGTCTTATACAGAGGGGGTGGACAGTTATGTATCCGGTGGCAGCAAGCTTGCAGAGGGAACTGTTGCCTATGTGAAAGGAACTTCTTCATTAACGGATTATATGAAAAAGTACATAAAAGGAAGCTCTGCACTTTCTGACAGTATGGTCCGGTATCTGGAAGAGATAAAGACGTTGCTTTCCAGCATGGATATTCTGATCCCGGGAATGGATGAGACATTGAAGGATACGAAAGCGGCGGCAGATAAAATGCAGTCACTCAGTACTTCTCTGGATGCAGATGCGATAGCGGATCTTTCGGAAAATACTTCCGGATATGCAGAAAAAATTTCTGCGTATAACAGTCAGGTGAAGAGATATGTTGAAAGCGTAGAACAACTTGGACAGAAAATATCAGCGCTTCAGGAAAACATATCAAAGATCTCTGACGGGAAAAATATTTCTCAGATAACACCGGATGTTCAGGAGGCTGCGGATACCCTGAAAGATAACGCAGATATAATGAATACCCAGGCAGAGACAATAGAAAACTGGATCAGCGGCGCAGGAGAAACGACAATAGACACAACAACCGTGGATCAGGGGATTTCTGATGTAAGGAATAACCTTTCCGCAGCGGAGTCTTCGCTTTCCGGGATTGATTACAGTACCATGGATGAGGGAACCAGGGCGGCGGTGCAGGCTGCACTTGAAGCAGTCCAGGCCGCCAGAAGCAGTGCGGACGGAATTGATACTTCCTCTCTGAAAGGACAGCCGTCAGATACTTCACCATTAAAAAATGCAGCAGATACATTGAAAAGTACTGCATCTTCCACAAGTACTGCCGCACAGAAAACGCAGGGTGCTGTTCAGAGTCTGAATGCACTGGCAGATACCGTGGATTCAACAGGAGGGGCGATCACAGAGCTTCATGATGCGGTCAATAAACTTGAACAGGAGGTACAGGATCTGGCAGGAGATGGCCAGAAGCTTAAAAATACCGGAAGTTCACTGGATGATCTTGGAAAACAGCTTTCTGATACGGTAAAAACTATGGATAATGCCCTTTCGGATCTTGGAAAGCAGCTTCCGGGAATTCAGACAGAGATCAGTACATTAAAAGATACGGCAGATACACTGTCTCAGAAAAATAAGAAAATTCAGTCTGGCTATCAGAGTAATCTTTCGGCAGCAGGAGAGCAGTTCGAAAAGAACGCAGATACGCTGGATACACTGGGAAATGCTGTGAATTCAGGAATTACCGATCTGCAGGGCAAAAAAATAAAACCGCAGATTCGCTGATAAATGGAGCTTCCTCTCTGGAAAAGACAGGAAAAACACTGACAGCAGGAAGTAAACAGATTGAAGAAGCCCTTGCACAGCTTCAGAGCGGCGTTTTGGCACTTTCTTCAAACAGCAGTACTCTGACATCGGGAGCGGATCAGCTTGTTTCGTCAGGAAAACAACTGAACGATGGTGCCAGCCAGCTTGCATCTGGTGCCGGAAGTCTTGCGTCCGGAACTCAGGCTTTGAAGAGCGGAATGCAGACACTGTCATCTGGAGTGGGAACTTTGTCTGACGGCGCGGATAAGCTGAAAGATGCAAGCGGTCAGGTGCAGGAAGGAATCAGCAAGCTGAGTGAAGGTGCAAAGACTTTAAGTGACGGACAGACAAAGTTCTATAAAGAAGGTGTGAAAAAACTGGATGACGGTGTGAACAAAGATCTGAAGAATGTTATTGACCGTTTTAAAGCTCTGAAGGCAGAAGATGTTTCCTATGACAGTTTTACACAGCGTTCAGACGATATGGAGGGCAGTGTGAAATTTATTTATGAGACAGAACCTATAGAAATCAGCGACAAAGAATAAAAACGATAGGATCCTGATGAAACTGTGTGGATTGCGGTAAATATCTTGACAATTTCCGGATTTGTAGTATGATAAGAAAAGAGTAGCACTCGTATTAAAAGAGTGCTAATAAATACAGAAAGAAGGAAATAAACATGGCATTAAAACCAGTTGCAGACAGAGTAATCGTGAAATATTTTGAGACAGAGGATAAGACAGCATCCGGTATTGTTCTTCCGGACAGCTCCAAAGAGAAGACACAGCAGGCAGAAGTTATTGCTGTTGGTTCCGGTAAGATCGTAGACGGGAAAGAAGTTCCGATACAGGTAAAACCCGGCGACCGTGTAATCTACGGAAAATACACAGGAACTGAGATCAAATACGAAGGTGAGAAATATCTGGTCATCAATGCCGATGATATTATTGCCATTGTAAAAGACTGATGAAGAATTTTTACTGTAATTTTCTGAAATTATGCTCCATGCTGGTTTTGCAGAATGTAGTAACTTTAAGTGTCAACCTTGCTGACAACATTATGCTTGGTGCATTCAGCGAGACTGCATTATCCGGAGTAACCACTGTAAATCAGGTACAGTTCGTCTTTCAGCAGCTGCTCATGGCGCTGGGAGACGGACTTGTCATATTCGGAAGTCAGTACTGGGGAAAGAAAGAGACAGAACCGGTGAGAAAGATCAGTGCCTGGGCCATGCGCACAGGCATTTTTATTGCTCTCATCCTGTTTTTTCTGGCAAGCTTTTTTCCACGTCAGCTGCTGGGGCTTTTTACAACAGACCAGACAATTATTGAAGCCGGACTTTCCTATCTTGCGATTATCCGTTTTACCTATTTTTTCTTTGCGGTGACACAGATTCTGCTGGCTACGCTGCGCTGTGTGGAAATCGCGGGGATTGCTTTCGGGCTTTCTGTCATGACCCTGGTAATTAACTGCAGCATCAACTGGATTCTGATCTACGGACATTTCGGTGCGCCCAGAATGGGTGCGGCAGGAGCCGCTGTGGGAACACTGACTGCCCGTATTGCGGAGATCTGAAGCTTGCAAAACTCTATTCCAAGAAACTTCAGAAACTTTTTGTAGTCATGGGAATTATCTGTGGTGTGCTGCTTTTCTTTATCCGTATTCCGGTCTTAAGCCTTTACCAGCTTTCTCCGGAAACCAGAGAAATGGCCAATACATTTCTTATTATCTTAAGCGTGGTGATGGTGGGAATGTCTTATCAGATGCCTACCAATGGAGGCATTATTCGGGGAAGTGGCAGTATTGCCTATTCCATGAAGGTGGATCTGATCAGTACCTGGGCGATTGTGATCCCGTTATCCATGTTCATGGCATTTGTGGTCAAAGCATCACCGGCCATCGTTGTGTGCTGCCTCAATGCAGATCAGATCTTTAAGTGTGTACCTGCATTTCTGAAATGCAATTACGGGCACTGGATCAAAACCATGACAAATATTTCTTGACGCCTGTCTTGCCTGTAGGTAGAATAAAAGATAAGGTTTTATGTGCGAAAGGGAAATTCCGGATAGAATTTCAGGATAGGCTTGACAAAAATATGAGGATATAGTACCATCGTACATATATCATAGTAACTCAGTGGGAAAACGGGAATACCCGCTGAGCCAGAGGAGGAACAAAGAGATGAGAAAAAAAGTACTGGCAGCGCTTCTGGCAGCTGCAGTAGCAGGAACGACTGTTATGGCAGGAACAGCAGTATTTGCGGCAGAGAACACCGAAGGAGCCAAGGCTGCCGGCGGTAATATTACAATTGCAGAAACCACAGATCCTCAGAATATCAATCCGCTGTATGTTGTGGATCAGACAAGTTTTGATATGATGCAGGCACTTTACAGCCCGTTTTTTGAGATCGTGAATGGAGAAATGTATTACGGAAACGGACTTTGTGAGAGTGTGACAGCTAACGATGATGCCAGCGAGTTTACTCTGAAGCTGAAAGACGGACTGAAATGGCATGACGGTGAGCCTCTTACCGCTGATGATGTGGTATTTACCATGCAGGTTCTGGTAGACGAGAAACAGAATGTGCCATATTCTTCTTACGGATATGTGAATGATAAGGCGGTAGAGGCAGAGAAAATCGATGACCTTACCGTGAAGCTTTCCCTCGGATCTTCTTCCGCAGGATTTCTTGGCGGTTTAAGCCAGGTTTATTGTATTCCGAAACACATTTATGAAGGTGTGGAAAATATCGGAGAGAGCGATCTGAACAATGAGCCGGTAGGAAACGGACCGTTTAAGTTCGAGGAGTACAAATCCGGTGAGTACCTTAAAGTAACAAAATTCGATGATTATTATGAGGATGTAAATCTGGATTCCATCACTTTCAAGATCGTTAAAGATTCCAGTTCTGCCAATGCGGCACTTGCAAGTGGTGATCTGGATGCACGTCTGATCAGCGCTGATGATTACGATACAGTCAGCGCATACGACAACGTAAATATCAATACTTACAATTCCGGACGTGTCAATGCCATGTTCATGAATGAGCTGAATGAAGATCTTCAGGATGTAAAAGTACGCCAGGCAATAGCATACGCACTGAATAAGGAGGAATTCTGTCAGTTTGCATTCATTTCCGAAGATTATGCAGAGCCGGCGGATTCCCTGTTTACACCGGATACTCTTTATTATGCAAAACCGGACAATACCTATGACAATGATCCGGCCAAGGCACAGCAGCTTCTTTCAGAAGCAGGAAAGACAGCGCTTTCTCTGAATCTGATGTATATCTCTACAGACAAGACCATGGAGAGTGAGGCTCTGTATGTACAGTCTGCACTTGCAAATGTAGGAATTACTGTAAATCTTGTTCCGACTGATGAATCAACATTCAAGAATAAGACCAAAGATCCGGAATGTACAGATTATGATCTGGTATTAAGCTTTTATACCTTAGGTGAGGAACCAAGCCTTTATGCAGATATGTGTTCTTCTGACAGCCGTTCCAACTACTCCAAGATCAAGGATACGGATCTGGATGCACTGTGGGAAAAAGGAAACAGTACAGCAGATGAGACAGAGCGCAGTGACATATATAAAGAAATTCAGAATACCATCAACGATAATATGTATATTTATCCGATCGCGTATTCCAATGGATTCTATGCGGTAAATAAGGATTTTGGCGGATTTGA
>UMIA01058717.1_pt1 | contig 11961 bp, 8 predicted proteins | sample 1965701 | NCBI WGS metagenome assembly UMIA01 (sample SAMEA4836113, study PRJEB28245) | human gut metagenome | biome: gut microbiome; material: fecal sample | place: Denmark | collected 2008 | reverse complement strand
TTTTGTGATACAGCTGAATGCCCATGCCGTATTCATTGCTCTTGTCCGTGGCGGTGTAGGTCTGCCCACGCTTTAGGCAGATAATCGCCTGCTGGAAGGCATTCGCCAGTACAAGGGCACGGTCGATGGTCTGCACAGCAGTGGTGGTCGCCTTTCCGTTGTTGGTGTCTGAGCCGGTTTCTGCGTCCACATACAGCCGTACTCGGTCGCCAATGGTCAGCCCCTGCATGGATTGCAGCAGGGCTTCTGCACGGCTGACACAGCTTTCTGCTCGGTCGGCATCGGCTTTTACGGTTTCGCTCTTCTTGGTGACATCCTGCTGAATGTCCCGCATGGTGTTCAAGTACTCGTCATATTTGGTGATGAGTTCTTCCGGCGTGGGAAGTGCCGAGGTGTCGCCCTGAATGGACGGCTTTACAATCGAGGGAATCAGCTGAGATTTTGCAATGACAGACCCCGTGGAATTCTTGGCAATCCACTGAATCGGAACAATGCCAGCGTATCCGGTCACAGATGCCGGAAGAACGACGGTATTCTCCGTGATGGGCAGGTCATAGATGAGGGATTCCGGCAGCTGTACCCGTAGAAAATACTGGTCTGCACCGGAAACCGCAGGGTAGGTGAAGTGAACAGAGCGGGTGTTTGCCTCGCCTTGGATGGCGAGGATGCGGCAGTCTGTCACGGCATAATAGGTTGCTTCTTCAATGGTAATCTGCATGAATCGTCAACACTCCTTTACATGGTTTTTGTGTGCGAAAGAAACCCCTTTCACTATACAGCGATTTTCGGGAAAAACTTGTACGCAAACGTACAAGTTTTTTTGAAATTTACAAAACGTCCATGTTGTTTGGAATTTCTCACAAATTGGAATGCTGATTTTTGTGCAGAATTATGATGGCAACGTCCAGAATAAAATACACAGAACCATAAAATCAGAGGACAGCGGAAACCGCCATCCTCTGATTTTGATTGAACTTGTGAAATCACATCAGCCTAAAATTTTCTCTGCAAGTTCTTCCGGCTGGGAAACAATTGTTTTTGCTCCATGTTCCAGCAGAAAATCTCTCGACCGGAAGCCCCAGTCTACAAAAATCCCGTCCATCTTAGCATTCTTGGCGGTTTCGACATCCACATCCGAATCGCCGATATAAACCGCCTGCGAGCGGTCGGTCTGCAACTGCTGCAACACCTCGTTGACAGCGTCCGGAGCCGGCTTTTTCAGGATGTTTTTCCGTTCGCCCACGGCAAAATCAAACATCCCGTCAAAATACTGCTTGTAAAGCTCCTGCACAGCATAGTCCGCCTTATTGGAAACGACAGCCGTCTTGCAGCCAGCGTTCCGCAGCTGCTGCAACAGTTCCGGAATCCCTGCATAGGGCTGCGTGGTGTCCGCACAGTGTACCCGATAGTGTTCCGTGAAATCCTGATGCACCTTGTCAATCTGTGCAACGGGTGTCCCAGCTGGAACGCCTCGTTCAATCAGTTTCCGGATGCCGTTTCCGACAAAGAACCGGACTTCTTCCAGTGTATGTTGCGGATAGCCCGACAGCTGCAACGCTGCATTCAGACTGTTGGTCAAGTCCTGTAAGGTATTCAAAATCGTGCCATCCATATCAAAAATCGCAAGTTGATAACGCATACCATCACCCTTTTTTCATTGGTGCTTTTATTATAATGCGAATTGTATTTCTTTTTCAATTGTTTTTTGTGAACACAGAAAAATTGATGGATTTGCAGCCCAGAACATCCAGCCAAAAACGCAAACAAGGACTTCCGAAAGGAAGCCCTTGTTTGCATATGATTGAGAAAAATAAATAGGATGGTTCAAAGGAACAGTGGCGAAGAACCACTGTTCCCTATATGAGGATTACAAAATGAAGATTTCTACACTTGGGGAAGCGCGAAATTCTGTAGTTTATTATAGCAGAGAAAAGCAGGACTGTATAGCAGATTTGTTCTATAATTATCAGAATTGTACGGAAAAAAGAAAAAATTTTTGGAACGATTTGCGAGAATCCCTTGTAAAAAGTTACAAAAGCAGCGTTGTATCTCGGCGGTTTTTATGGTATAATGGAAAAAATTGCGGAAAAGAGGGTGCATTTTTACCATGAAATTTTTTTCAAAAAAGCGTTGGATGGCAGGGCTGCTGAGCGTTGTTCTGTGCAGTTCCGTGCTGACTGCGAACGCTTGGGCGGCAAACGTGGAGGAAACTCCCGGTTTACAGCTGCAAACGATTCTCATTGACAATGACGGGAAAAACTGGACAACGGAAAGCTGGGGCGGTGCAACCATGACCCCAAACACCAACTGGACAACACTGAATATGCAAGACTATTACGAACACGGTATGTTGCACTTTGCGGTGAAAAACAACGGTACGGGAACGACGACGTTCCGGATTGGCTTGGTTTCCCATCACCACAACCAGACCATCAAGATTGAGTGGTCGAGTCTGGAACAATACGGGAAACTGAACGCAGAAACCAACTGGACGGCATACAGCTTGCCGATTAAAACGCTGGTGGATGCCAATCCGGATTCCGATTTCCGGCTGGATAACTTCTGGTATGTGTATGTGGGCGGTGTGTCGAGCGATACTACGCTTTCGTTCCAAAATGTCAAGATTACCTCCACGGATGACGAGCGGCAGTATCCGATGATTAAGGTGAATCAGGTCGGCTATTTCTCCAACGGAGCAAAGACTGCACGGGTCAGCTATTTCGACAAGTTCGGCTCACTGGATGGAAAAACCTATGAAATTGTAGATGCGGAGCAGGGGAATGTTGTTGCAACCGGAACATTGCCCACAGCACAGAAAGAAGAAACGCTTTCCGGCGAAATGGTACATACGATTTCCTTTGATGCGGTGACAGAACCCGGCTCGTATTATATCCGCATTCCGGATGCTGGATTGGATGCGTCTGCTCGTTCGCCGCAGGATGTTGCGGATGGATTGGATACCGACACGATTTTATCGCCGACATTTTCCATTGAAAATCATGTCTATGATGCACTGTTCAGTGACATGACGAAATATTTCTACTATCAGCGGCAGGGCATCGACCTGGAAGAAACCTATGCTGGTGTATTTGCCCGTGAGAACCTGCATCCCAATGATGTAACCGTCAAGAAGTGGTCAGACCGAGATAACCCAAACGCTGAAACCTATGACGTTTCCGGCGGCTGGTATGATGCAGGGGACTACGGGAAATATGTTTCTCCGGCAGCCGGAACAGTGGAAGATTTGCTGCTGGCATACGAACTATTTCCGGACACGTTCAAGAACATGGATTTGAACATTCCAGAAACCGACCCGAACAATGCCCGTTATGTGGATGCTCCGGGGGTGCTGAGCGAATTGAAGTGGGAACTGGATATGCTGCTGAAGCTGGAGCACAGCGACAAGGACGGCTCGTTCTATGTGGCAGCGAACTATAAAGACGACGTGATTTATCTGGAAGATACGCTGCGTTCGACCGATACGTATCAGTCAGACGATTCTGCAAAGGACTTGCGTTCGCACCTTGCAACTGCCGATGCAGCGGCAATCTTTGCACATGCTTACCTGGTCTATCGGGAGATTCCAGCATATGCCGACTTTGCAGATACCTGTCTGGAAACCGCACTGCGTGCATGGAACTGGGTGACAGACCCATCCAACCCAAAGCATATGTCAATTGGAGCAGCGAACCGGACTTATACCTTTACGCAGGAAGAATTTGATCGAGATTTATTCTGGGCAGCTGGCTCACTCTATCGGGCAGTGAAAACCGCTGGCGGCGATGTCAGCCCGTATGAAAATTACCTGCTGGCGAACTGCAACACCGATGCCGTACAGAACTGTTTCAAGAACATCTCGCTGAGCTATAACCATGCCGGAGAATCGTTCTTAGGCTTTTTCCACTATCTGTATCAGAACGAGCAGCCAAATGCAGCCATGACGGAGGCGTTTTCCAACTTCACCCCGTGGCGGACAAATATGTTGCAGCATAACAACTGGGGCATGGTGTTCCCGAACTGGGGCTATTGGTGGGGCTCGAACCGCAATGTTGCACAGAATGCCATGACCTTGTTGCTGGGCAGCGTCATCCTTGAGGGGCAAGACAACATTCCAACGGCTGTTTCTGAGGCAGCAGACCACGCTTTTGATTATCTGTTGGGGGATAATCCGATTTCGTTCAGCTATGTTTCTGGATACGGGGAACGCAGCGTGGAAAATATCTATAGCAAGATTTACTCGGTTGATGCAGCCTTGACTCCGTATCAAGTGCCGAAAGGCTATGTGACAGAGGGCACGAACTACCACAACAACCGCCATCTTTCCAAGTTTGACGGGAAGTGCTACATGGACAGCGACACGGAATATACCACCAATGAAAATACGATTTACGGGAATGCATCGGCACTGTTCCTGACCGCTGCAGTGATTGCAGGGCATACCGACCCCGAACCGGACACCGTGCAGGGTGATGTGAATGCAGACGGCACATTTGACCTTGCAGATGTCGTGATGTTGCAGAAGTGGCTAATCCGTGCCGGAACGCTGACCGACTGGACAGCAGGCGACTGGAACGATGATGAAACCATCACTGTGGTTGACCTCTGCCTGATGAAACGGGCGTTAAATACGCCAAAAACTTTGGAAAGAATATTTCTGGAGTCAGAGCTTTTGCTTGCTCACAACAGGTGGAGTACCGATTGAAGTGATAAAGAAATATATCGAAAGCCAAGGGCAGAAAGACAGAGGAAAGAAGTGAAATTATGGCAAACAAGGCATACAAATTCAGGATATATCCAAACACAGAACAACAAATCTTGTTTGCTAAGACTTTTGGCTGCGTTCGCTTTGTATACAATCGTATGTTGGCAGATAAAATTAAGTATTATGAAGAAACCGGAAAAAAGCTGAATAATACACCTGCTCAATACAAAAAAGAATTTGAATGGTTGAAAGAAGTGGACAGCCTTGCTTTGGCAAACGCTCAAATGAATTTGCAGACAGCATACAATAATTTTTTTAGAAGTCCTAAAATTGGTTTTCCAAAATTCAAATCCAAGAAATCCAACCGCAAAAGTTATACAACAAACTGTGTAAATGGAAATATATCCGTTGAAAATGGTTATATCAAACTTCCAAAAGTCGGATTTGTAAAGCTAAAACAGCACAGACAGGTTCTATTTGATTACAAACTGAAATCTGTTACAGTAAGCCAAACTCCAAGCGGAAAATATTATGCAAGTGTTCTTTTTGAGTACGAAAATCAAGTACAAGAAAAAGAACCTCATAATTTTCTTGGACTAGACTTCTCCATGCACGAATTGTACAAGGATAGCAAGGGAAATGAACCTGCATATCCAAGATACTACAGACAAGCAGAGAAAAGATTGAAACGTGAACAACGGAAACTTTCGCTTATGCAAAAAGGTTCTAAGAATCGAGAAAAACAGCGTATCAGAGTTGCAAAACTGCATCAGAGAGTAGCGAATCAGCGTAAGGATTTTCTGCACAAGCAGTCAAGACAGATAGCCAATGCCTACGATTGTGTGTGTATTGAAGCCCTTGACATGAAAGCTATGTCACAGGCGTTACATTTCGGGAAATCCGTTTCCGATAACGGCTGGGGGATGTTCACAGCATTTTTGAAATACAAACTTGAAGAACAAGGCAAAAGACTTATTAAGATAGACAAATTCTTTGCAAGCAGTCAGCTTTGTTCATGCTGTGGATACAAAAACACAGAAACAAAGAATCTCAGCATAAGAGCATGGGATTGCCCTGAATGTGGCACACATCACGACAGAGACGTAAACGCTGCAATCAATATCAGAAATGAAGGAATGCGAATCGTTTTCGCATAGCCAAAGCCAATAGAACCGTGGGACACACGGGGTTCGCTCGCTTATGCTGTAGTCAGTGGACTGCTCGAACGAGAACCGACTGCTTGCTCTTGCAAGAGGAAGCCCCCGCCTCTTCAGGCGGGGGAGGATGTCACTCAAATTCACACAGATACCCAATCCGTTCCGGCTTGTAATATTTCAAGATGTCGTTGCTGGTGTCGTTCAAGCTCCAGTAATCGTCTACATACCACAGCAAAATATAAGGTTCTAGGGAGTGTTCCGGAGAAGAGTTGTCCCAGCCGGAAGGCTCATTTGGATACCAATGGCGTGCATTGTCGATGTAGCTGAGATTGCTGCCGTTCAGCCAGCTTGCGGTGATGGTAGAACCATCGTTGGAAATATAAGTTGAGCCGCCCAGCCATACATACCGCAGCCCCGTTCCGGACAAAACAGAAATTGCCTGATTCCAGTCTTCATCGCTGGTGATGTAAGCGAGATGACCGCCGGCAGCCTCGCATTTTTGTTTGGCATCTGCCCAAGTGCAGGCATCTACAAACGCCTGATACGTTTTTCCGGCAGGCTGTGGGTCTGGTTCTGGAGTCGGAACGGCATAGACAGAAGGCGAGTCGGTCTGTGGCACGGTGACTTGTTCAATGACCGTTACCACAGAAATTTTGGTTTCGATTTCCGGAGCAGCCGTTTCCGCTGCTGGCGGTTCTGTTTCCGCAGCCATTTCCGTGGTTTCTGTCTGGGCAACGGCTGCAAGTTCAGAAGTATGGTTGGTCGTATCATTCTGATTCAATTGATGAATGAGAAAGAATCCCAATACAATCATTGCTGCCAAAATCAGAAGAATTGCAACCAGCAGACCAATCAGCGTACCTGTTTTTTTCGGTTTTTCTGCATAATAGGCAGTGGTTGTTTGCGTTGGCGGCGGCATAAAGGATTGCTGGGGCTGGGTGGAGGGCATCCAGTCAAGCTGACAGCCGCAGTCGTCGCAGAACGCATCCTGAGCAGGAAATGTTTTTCCGCAATTCGGGCATTGTTTATAGGAATCCATGCGTGTTCCTCCTTTGGTACATGGGTTGGAAATTCATGTTTTTTCTATGAAGTATAACTTTTATTATACCAAAAAATCATAGACAAGTCAAGAAAAATCCTGTAAAAAATCCCATATCTAGAAAAAACCGACAGAAAGAACCTTGCTTTCTGTCGGTTTTGAGAAACTGTTGAATGAATTTCTGTTTATGCGGTCTGTGCGAACTGGGAGCGGTACAAATCCGCATAGAAGCCATTCTGTGCAAGCAGTTCGTCATGTGAGCCTTGCTCGATGATGTCGCCGTCTTTCATGACCAGAATCAAATCTGCATTTCGGATGGTCGAAAGCCGATGGGCAATGATGAAGCTGGTTCTGCCCTCCATGAGGTGATCCATTGCCTTTTGAATCTGGATTTCGGTTCGGGTATCGACGGAGGAGGTCGCCTCGTCCAGAATCATGACCCGATTATCTGCCAGAATTGCACGGGCAATGGTGAGCAGCTGTTTCTGTCCCTGCGAAACATTGCTGGCATCTTCGTTCAATTCCATCTGGTAACCGTCCGGCAGCTGGCGGATAAAGCTGTCCGCATGGGCTGCCTTTGCAGCAGCAATGACTTCTTCATCCGTTGCATCCAGTCTGCCATAGCGGATATTTTCCATAATCGTGCCCTGAAACAGCCAAGTGTCCTGTAGTACCATGCCGAACGCTTTCCGCAGGTCGTGCCGTTCAAAGTCCTTGACGTTGTGCCCGTCTAACAGAATCGCTCCGCTGTTGACATCATAGAACCGCATCAGCAGTTTGACCATGGTCGTCTTTCCGGCACCTGTTGGGCCTACAATTGCAATCTTCTGTCCAGATTGAACATCTGCACTGAAATCGTGGATAATCTGCTGCTCTGGCTGATAGCCAAAGGAAACGTGCTGGAACGAAACAGTTCCGGCAATCTGTTCCGGCAGAGCAATCGGATGTTCGGTCGGCACTTCTTCTTCCTCTTCCAGGAATGCAAAGACCCGTTCGGAGGCAGCCGCCATGGATTGTACCTGATTCAAAACCTGTGCAATCTGCTGCATCGGCTGGGTGAAGTTCTTGACATACTGAATGAATGCCTGAATGTCACCGATGGTAATTGTTCCCCGAATGGCGAGCAGTCCGCCAGAGAGGGCAACGGCTGCATAGCCCAGGTTTCCGACAAACATCATGATTGGCTGCATCAAGCCGGAGAGAAACTGCGATTTCCAAGCGGAATGATAAAGCGTATCATTGGTTTCAGAGAATTGCTGAATGGTGTCTTGTTCCTTGTTGTATGCCTGAATGACGGTGTGACCGGCATAGGTTTCTTCTACCTGACCGTTGATGTGTCCCAAGTATTCTTGCTGCTGCTTAAAGTATTTCTGGGACTTCTTGACCACCAAAGAAATCATGGCAACCGAAATCGGCAGAATGACAACTGCAATCAGCGTCATCAGTGGAGAGATTCGCAGCATCATGACCAGAACGCCGACCATCGTTGCAACCGATGTGATAATCTGGGTAATGCTCTGGTTCAGGCTCTGTCCGAGGGTGTCGACATCGTTGGTAATGCGGGAGAGCACTTCACCATAGGTACGGCTTTCAAAGTATGCCATTGGCATGCGGTTGATTTTTTCGGAGATGTCTTTTCGCATCCGGTAGCAGATTTTCTGCGTGACACCACTCATAATCCAGCCCTGTACAAAGCTGAACACGGAGCTGAGCAGGTATAAGCCGAGGACAAACAAGAGAATCTGTCCGATTTTCGTGAAGTTGATGTTGCCTGTGCCTTGAATCTTCGCCAGCAGTCCGTTAGAAAGTTCGGTGGTCGCTTTGCCCAAGATGTCTGGGCCAATGACACTGAACACCGTAGAGGCAATTGCACACAGCATGACAATCAGTACGGCTGCATGATATTGTTTCATGTAGGCGAACAGCTTGCCGATTGAGCCTTTAAAGTCCTTTGGCTTTTCGACTGTCATTCTGCCGCCCATCCGGCGACCCATTCCACGCCGTTGTTCATTCGCCATCGTTCATCGCTCCTTCCTCTGTATCGGATTCAGAGAGTCCGAGTTCTTCCGCAGAAAGCTGTGATTTTGCAATCTGTTGGTAAACGGTACAGTTGTGTAACAGTTCTTCGTGTGTGCCCTTGCCGACAATGCTGCCGTTTTCCAGTACTAAAATCTGGTCAGCGTGCAGAATTGTGCTGATTCGCTGTGCTACGATAATCATCGTGCTGTTTTGTACCTGTTCCTGTAATGCCTTTCGGAGGGCTGCATCGGTTTTCAGGTCAAGGGCTGAGAAACTGTCGTCAAATACAAAGATTTTCGGATGTTTTGCAATCGCTCTTGCAATCGTCAGACGCTGTTTCTGACCGCCGGACACGTTTGAACCGCCCTGTGCAATCGTGCTTTCATATCGGTCATGTTTTTCTTCGATAAAGTCGGAAGCCTGTGCGATTTCCGCAGCCTGCTGAATTTCAGCATCGGTTGCCGTTGGGTTTCCGAACCGCAAGTTGCTGGCAATCGTTCCGGAGAACAGCACGCCCTTTTGCGGAACAAAGCCGATTTGCTGCCGGAGTTCTTCCAGCGATAAATCTTGAAGTTCCACGCCGTCCAGCGTGATTTTGCCGGAGGTTGCATCATAAAGCCGAGGAATCAGGTTGACCAGCGTGGACTTGCCGCAACCCGTGCTGCCGATGATGGCAGTGGTTTTCCCCGGCTCTGCGGTAAAGCTCAGGTCGGAGAGGGCATCTTCTTCCGCATGCGGATAGCGGAACGAAACGTGGTCGAATGTCAGAACGCCGGTCGGCTGTGCGAGGTGCTGCGGAGCAGTCGGTTCTTGAACAGAAGTTTTGGTCTGCAATACTTCGTCAATTCTGCCAGCTGCAACAGAGGCACGGGGCAGCATCACCGACATCATGGTGAGCATCAGGAACGACATGACAATCATCATTGCATAGGTGATGAATGCAGTCATCGAACCAACCTGCATCGAACCGCCGTCAATCCGATGGGCAGCAACCCAGACAATCAGAATCGTCAGGCTGTACATAATCAGCATCATCACAGGCATCATGAACGTCATAACCCGATTGACGAACAGGTTGGTTTTGGTGAGGTTCTGGTTGGCAGTGTCGAACCGTTTTTCTTCGGTTTTTTCTCTGCCGAATGCCCGAATCACGGATAATCCCGTCAGAATTTCACGGGAAACCAAGTTCACACGGTCAACCAAGGTTTGCATTTTCTGGAACTTTGGCATGGCGATGGACATCAGAACGCCGACAATGCCCAGAATGACCAGCACGGCTAAGACAATGACCCAGCCCATGCCAGCACCGGTATTGACAACTTTCAGAATACCGCCAATACCTAAAATCGGAGCGTACAGCAGCATCCGCAGGAAGATTGCGGTGACCATCTGTACTTGCTGGATGTCGTTGGTGCTTCGGGTAATCAGGGAAGCGGTGGAGAACTGATCCATTTCCGCATTGGAGAACTGCATGACACGGGAGAAGACCTTTTTCCGCAAATCTCTGCCGACCCCTGCACCAACCCGTGCAGCCACATAGCTGACGCAAATCGTCACTGCCATCATGGCGAATGCGATAGCAATCATCTTTCCGCCGGCTGCCCAGAGGTAATTCGTTTGAATTTTGTCGGTATCCAGTCCGGCAGCCTGGTCGCACTGCACGGCATAGGCAATGCCCATGGACTGCACAAGAGATTCGCCCATGGTATCCAGCATAGTTTCAAGCTGACTCCGCATCTCGGAGCGGGTTTCTTCGGTGAACTGTCCAGCCTCCTGCATTGCTGCAAAGAGCGGACGAACGTCCACGCAAGTGACAGTGGTTTTGTTGCCGTCGTCGTCCTCTTCGGTGCGTTCAAACGGCGTGAGCGTTACGCCCATGCTCTTCCCGATGTCGGCAATGGACATGGTTTTCAGCTGTTCGGCTGCCTGCGGATTGCCCTGCTGCTGTTGCATGAGCATTTCCCGAAAGCTGTCTTCGGACATCATGGACATCTGGTAATTCAGCAGGATGGGAACGATGAGGTCGCTGTCGAACTGTTCCAAGTCTTTTTTGGAGAAGTCGTTGCGGTCTAGGATGTCGCCATCACCGTTGTAGGCATCCTGCCATGTTTTCTGTTCGTCTGCTGTCATGAAAAGCTGGGCGTTCTGGAACTCTTCCGCCGTGATTTTTTCCGGCAGGATGTGTTCCACCCCGCTGTTCTGGATGCCCGTGTCAATGATGTCTGAGGTATACTGCGGGAGGGACAGGTCGCAAAATGCCTGCACCACAAGCAGTACCACAATCACCAGCACGGACTTCCAGTATGGTTTGAGGTTTTTAAAGAGTTTTCCCATCTGGTTTCTGTGCTCCTTCCTTCATTTCTGCCAACTGCTCCGCAGCCGCTGCATAGAGCCGCTGGAGCAGTGCCATGAGTTGTTCGGCTTCCTCTTTGGTGAACCGCTTTTGGATGCCTTCATGGAACGTAGCAAGCGTCTGGTCGGCTTCCTGTACGGCAGTCTTTCCGGCATCGTTCAATGATACATAGGTATTCCGGCGGTCGGAACGGCAGACTTCCCGCTGTAAATAGCCGCCGTTTTCCAGACTCCGCAGGGTACGGGACACCGCCGGCTGCGGAATCTGCATCTTCTTGGCAATCATCGAAACGGTGCAGGAATCGGGATGTTCCTTTTGCAGGCAGCTGATTGCATAAAGCACCATGTAATCCTGTCGGGGCAGCGGCAGCGTTGCCAGCAGGTTCAGGCTGCGGAATTGCTGCATCATTTCAAAGAATGCGTGATGTTCTGGATGCATCATCATGGTATGCACCTCCCTTCAATTCATAACAATGTTATGTATTAACATTGTTCTATTATAACGTGCGATATAAAATTTGTCAAGGGGGCTGGAGCAGGTTTCACCAGACTTTCACAAAAAAGGCTGACCGGACGATTCCAGTCAGCCTTTGTGCATTGCTTTTGTGCAATTTGTATCCATTTCCATTCAGATAGATACATAGTCAGGGTCGGTATTCTCTGCTTTCAAGTGAGCGTCTAACGCTGCTTGG
>UMIA01008110.1_pt1 | contig 11974 bp, 9 predicted proteins | sample 1965701 | NCBI WGS metagenome assembly UMIA01 (sample SAMEA4836113, study PRJEB28245) | human gut metagenome | biome: gut microbiome; material: fecal sample | place: Denmark | collected 2008 | reverse complement strand
GCCTGCGCCTTTTTCAGTCCGTCTGCCGCTGCATCCAAATCCTCCTGTGCCGGATGCTTTCCAATCAGACATCCCTTGCCGGTCCCATACAGCTCCACAACAACACCCAGCCTGCGCAGCAGCGGCACCTCGTGGTACTCCTGGTCCTTGATAAACTGCCCGATGTACACCCGCATTCCTGCACCTGCCGCGCGCACTGCCAAACCGAGGGCAGCGGTCGTCTTGCCTTTGCCGTCGCCGGTGTAGATTTGAAACTGTCCTTCCAGTGTCATCCTTCTCCGCTCCTTTTTATAGTACAACAGGACAGCCTGCCGGTTGAGCAGACTGTCCTGTTTCTATTTTTATGACAGATGAATGATTCCTTTTTCCAGCATCGACTGTGCTGCCAGCATGATACCCACCTTGCCGGTCTGGTAGGTCAAGCCGCCCTGCATCCAAACCGCATATGGTTCGCGCAGCGGAGCGTCTGCCGACAGCTCGATGGATGCACCGTTGGTGAAGGCACCCGCTGCCATGATGACCTGGCTGTCATAGCCCGGCATATCCCACGGCTCGGGAGTTACATAGGAATCGACCGGTGCGCCCTTCTGCACCCCTTCACAGAAGGCAATCAGCGCCTCCGGCTTTTGCAGGCAGACCGCCTGGATGATGTCTGCACGGATTTCGTCGCTGGATGGGGTCACCTCATATCCCAGCAGCTCGTACAGAGAAGCGGCAAAGGTCGCGGTCTTGACGGCAGAAGCCACCACCGTCGGTGCAAAGAACAGACCCATAAATAACGAACGGGTGTTGCCCAGTGTGCAGCCGACCTCTTTTCCTACGCCGGGTGCACTCAGACGCTGGGCGCACATATCCACATACTTGGCTTTTCCTGCAATATAGCCGCCGGTTGGGGCGATGCCGCCGCCCGGATTTTTAATCAGAGAACCGATGATGAGGTCAGCACCGACCTGGGTCGGCTCCTTCTCCTGCACAAATTCTCCGTAGCAGTTGTCCACCATGATGATGGCTTCCGGGTTGACCGAACGCACCAGAGCGACAATTCGCTCAATGTCCTCCACAAACAGCGACGGACGCAGCGAATAGCCGCGGGAACGCTGGATGTAAGCGACCTTCGCACCCTTTACTGCCTGTGGGATGCCCTCATAGTTGACCTTGCCGTCCTCAAGCAGGTCCAGCTGTTCATACTGCACACCGAAGTCCTTGAGCGAGCCGCTGACCTCCTCCTTCTGACCCAGCCCGATGACTCCATGCAGAGTGTCATACGGCAGACCGGTCAGGCTGACCATCCGGTCGCCCGGGCGCAGAACGCCGAACAGGGCAACGGTCAGCGCGTGGGTGCCGGACATAAAGTTATAACGAATCAGTGCATCCTCGCAGCCTAAGATTTCTGCCAGAACCTGGTCGAGCACCTCTCTGCCGCGGTCTCCGTAACCGTAGCCGGTGGAGGCAGCAAAGTGGGACTCACTGACATGGTTGTTGATAAAAGCCGACAGTACCTTTTCACTGTTGTACTGTGCAATGCTGTCGATTCGGCGAAAGCTCTCTGCGGCTTTTTCCTCTGCTTTTGCACACAGCTGGCGCAGCGCCGGATCTATGTTAAAAAAACTCATTGGTTTCGATCTCCTTTTTTATCTCCTCTGTTTTTCTTATCTACAGCTGCCTGCTCTTCCACTCGGAAGTTGTGACAAAGCCCAGCTTCTGATAGAAGTTCTCCAGCTGTTGGTCCGCACAGTCGAGCAGCGGTGTTTTTCCCTGCCAAAAAGCCTCCAGACACAGGCGGGACACCAGCTGACCGCCCAAGCCCTGTCCGCGAAACTCCGGCAGGGTACACAGGTTGAGGATCAGCCCGTAATCGCAGCCCTCCGGCAGCAGGATTCCTCCCACTGCCGCCGTCCTGTCCTGTACGCACAGCTTGAAGAACTGCCCGCCGCCGCGTTTTAAAAAGAGCAGCCGCGCCAGATAATCGTCCTTAGCATGCCGCTCGGCAAACCAGGGGTCCGCCTGTGCCAACAGGTCATACACCTCTCCCAGACCTTCGCAGGAGCAGACCAAACTTTCACTGACATCGTCGGGCAATCTCTGGCAGATCATCCGCGGTCCTGAAGGATGGCTGACTGCCGGCAGCTGCCCAAAGCGCAGGTCATAGCCGTCGATCAGCTTTGCCGAGCCTGCCAGTTTCCCCGCAGGCTGCATCTGCAAAAAGTGGTGCAGCTCCTCCCAGCGCTCCTTCGAGCGAGGGGAACCGACTATCCGATAGGTCTGCCCGATGCGGCAAAGCAGATATTGCGCATTCTGCTTTTGTGTCTGCGACTGCCCTACCCACAGGTCACTGTACTGCCAATCGACCTGCGCGGTGTCCGCACAGCGCGAAAGGTAGGCAGTCATCACTTCCGTTCCGTCCCACGGCTCCTTTGCACAAAGGCGCTCGATGGTGGTTCGGTCCTCTTGGGTCGCCAGACGGATCATCCTTCTCCTCCTTTATCTTACAGCTGCGCGAGAGCGTCCACCAGCTCCTTGAGCAGATGTGCGCAGGATTCCAAATCGCGTGGGTCAAACATCGACGATGGCGAATGGACATAACGAACCGGCGCTGCTACGGTGAGTACCCTGCATCCGCTGCCTGCCTTGGACATGGCAGCGGTATCGGTGGAACCGACAATCTGGTTTTTAATCTGGTATGGGATTTCCTTTTCTTCGCACAGCTTTTTAGCCAGAGCAAACAGTTCACGGTCCATGAACGCACCCTTGTCCTGGAAGCTGAGGACTGCACCTTTGCCCAGAGCACAAACCTGCTTGCCCGCAGATACGCCGGGAACATCCGCTGCACAGTTAGTATCGACTGCTACTGCGATGTCCGGCTGAATGGCAAAAGCAGCGGCGCCGGCAGCAGCGCCAATCTCTTCTCTGGCAGAAAAGACGACGGTCAAATCATATTCCAGCGGCTGACAGAGCAGGTCCAGCAGCAGCAGGCAGCCGATGCGGTTGTCCAGTGCCTTTGCACAGATGCAGCTGCCCATCTCAATAAAGTTCGGACGGAAGGTTGCAAAATCACCCGGCTGAGCAAATTGCAGCGCGTCCTCTCGGTTTTTCGCACCGATGTCGATGTACAGCTGGTCGTAGCTGAGCACCGTTTCCCGGTCGGAAGCACTTTGCAGATGAATCGGTTTTGCTCCGACAACACCCAGCGCGCCGCTTTCCAGACGGACCGGTTTGCCGACTACCACGCGGGTGTCAATGCCGCCCATCGAGGAAAAGCGCAGCAGACCGCTCTCTTCGATATAGGTGATGATGAAGCCGACCTCATCCATGTGCGCCGAGAACAGCAGTTTATTTTTCGGGGTCTGTTTTCCCTTTTTCTCACAAATCAGGTTGCCCAGTGCGTCGGTGCGCACCTTGCAGTCTTCCGGCAGATGGGTTTTCAGCCAATCCGCCACCTTTTCTTCTCCGCCGGACACGCCGTCTATTTCACAAAGCTGTTTGAGCAGTTCAAGCTGTTTTGTCAATTCCATGCTGATTCCCTCCTTATTTCACGATGCGTTTTGCATAAGCTGCAATCAGCTGTGCGGTCTTGTCCACATCATCCACCGAGATGGTTTCGATTGGGGTGTGCATATAACGCAGCGGAATCGAAACGCAGCAGCTTTCCACCCCGTCCTGTGCAACAACGATTGAATCGGCGTTGGTGCCGGTGTGTCCTCCGCTCATAACCTCCAACTGGTACGGAATCTTCTCCTCCTCGGCTGCCGCAATCAGCTCCTTGGACATTCTGCGGCTGAGGATGGCGCCCATTCCGATGGCAGGACCTTTGCCAACCGATGGAACGTGCTTGTCTGCAATCTCCGGTGTGGTGCCAAAGGTGACATCCACTACGATTGCCTGAGTCGGATGCAGGGCAAAGGCTGCGGTTCTGGCTCCCAGACCGCCGGTTTCTTCCTGCGCACTGAGCAGAACGGTCAGACCAATCGGCTCAAGGTGGTTTTCTTTCCAGTAGTTTTTAATCAGTTCCGCTGCCTTGATGATGGCAACGCAGCAGCAGCGGTCATCGAAGGCTTTGCTGGAAACCAGCCCGCCAGCCATCTCGGTGAAAGGACCGACAAAACTGATTTTGCTGCCCAAATCAATCTTTTCCTTTGCCTGCTGACCGTCCATACCAACGTCAATCCAGATTTCATCCACTGTCGGGTTCTTCTTCTCTCCGCTCTGGATGTGGGGAGGCACGCTGCCCACCACGCCGGGCAGGTCGCCCTGTGCCGTATGTACCATCACCTGTGATGCCATCAGCAGTCTGCGGTCTACGCCGCCTGCCTGTCCGACCCGCAAAAATCCGTTGTCCTCGATGTGGGTGACGGTCAGACCAATCTCGTCGATGTGTGCATCCAGCAGCAGGTGCGGACGTCCCTCCTGCGGCGGCATCACCTGGCAAACCAGACTCTTCTGGATGGTGCGGCTGCATTCACCCAGATTTTCACATATTTCCTGGGCAACTGCCAGTGCGTGGTCCTCTCCGCCTGCGACACCGTCGACCTGTGTCAGCTGTCTAAGCATCTGTATTGTTTGCATAAAAGCACTTCCTTTCCTGTTTTGCACCGACCGCTGCGGCAGACGGTGTTTTCCTCGTATCTTCTATTTTACCATACTTTTTCCTTTTTTTCACTCATTTTTGTAAATTGAGCAGAAATACAGCGCACCCCCTTCCTTCTCTGGATACAAAAAATCAGCACAGCCTTTTAGCTGTGCTGATTTTTGGGGAAAAGCAGAAGATTTATCCTTCCTTGTTATCAGAAATCATAATGCCCTGATAGGGAGAAGTAGACGGCACGATGATACCATCCGGCAGGGTGATGTCCTTGCCTTCCATGCTGAAGTAGATGTCCAGGGTGGAAGGGTCGCCCTGCTGCGGGTCTACAAAGTTATATTGCAAGGTGTGCTGAATCGAATCGAGAATCATTTGCAGCAGAGAGGTCGAATCATAAGCAAAAAATTCTTCCTTCTGTTCCTGTGGTGGTCCAACCACAATGGAGCAGGTGTCCGCAAAGGTGACGGTCATCCCGCCTTTTCCGCCGGTAGTCGGCTCTGCCAGATCGAGGTTCCAACCGGTCAGTTCGCTGATCTGCTCGATCAACCAGTCCGGTGTCAGCTTTCCGGTGTAATCGACCGGATAGCTTTCAAATTCGCCATCCATCCCGATGTACAGTGTGGCGGTCTTTTCCTCTTCCTGAGGCTGCTCCACCTCTTCTTCCCCTTCATCCGGCTGCGGCTGTTCATCCTGGGTCTGCTGGTCGGATGCTGTCGGCTGGTCCGGTGTCGGTGCCGGGTTTTCTCTGCTTTGGCAGGCGGTCATGCTCAACAGCAGGCTCAGACAGAGCAGTAATGCAATCCACTTATTTTTCATGGTGTTCCCTCCTGTAAATCAAAGGTTTTTTATCCAGGCTGCTTGCGGCTTCTATCATACAGGTGCTTTTTTCTGCACCCTTTGTTGCAGCCTTTTCCCTATTGTACCACACTTTTTCAAAATCCGACATAGGTCAGCAAAAAATTTACAAACAAAAAAGTTGCTTAACAAACTGTTGCTAAAGCAATCATTTTCGTGTATAATAAAACACAGAAAAATCAACTGTATACAGAGGAGGAACACATATGGGTGCAGAAGAACAAAGACAACAAAAATTTGACCGTATGACCAAGACCCCGATTCCCCGATTGATTGGCGAGCTGGCAATCCCGACCATCATCAGTATGCTGGTCACATCCTTTTACAACATGGCGGACACCTTTTTTGTCGGCAAAATCAACACCAGCGCCACCGCCGCCGTCGGTATCGTTTTCCCGCTGATGGCAATGATTCAGGCGTTCGGCTTCTTCTGTGGACACGGCTCAGGCAACTACATCTCCCGCCAGTTGGGTGCGCACAACTTTGAGGATGCCTCCAAGATGTCCGCGACCGGTTTCGTTAGTGCCTTCGTCCTCGGGTTGGGGATTTTGGTCGTCGGATTTCTTTTTACCGACCCGCTGCTGCGTATCATGGGTTCCACCGAAACCATCCTGCCTTACGCTCGTTCTTATATGCGCATCATTCTGATTGGCGCACCCTACATGACCGCTTCTTTGGTACTCAACAACCAGCTGCGTTTTCAGGGCAGCGCCTTCTGCTCGATGATCGGCATCACCACAGGAGCGGTTCTCAATATCGTTCTGGACCCGCTGTTCATCTTTGTACTGGACATGGGTGTTGCCGGTGCGGCGTTGGCAACCATCATCAGCCAGTTTGTCAGCTTTTGCCTGCTGATTGCGGGCACCTTCCGCGGCGGCAACCTAAGGCTGAACCTAAGGGATTTTTCTCCTTCACTCAAATATTATCAAAACATCGTCAAGGGCGGTGCGCCCTCCCTCTTCCGGCAGGGACTGGGCAGCTTTGCCACCGTCTGTCTGAACCTGATGGCAGGTCCCTATGGCGATGCCGCCATCGCTGCCATGTCCATCGTGACCCGCATCTCTCAGTTTGCCGCCTCGGTGGTCATCGGCTTTGGGCAGGGCTTTCAGCCGGTATGCGGCTTTAACTACGGAGCCAAGTTATTTAAGCGGGTACAGGAGGGCTTTTGGTTCTGTGTCAAATTCTGCACCTCGGTCCTGCTGGTTGCTGCAGTGTGTGGCTGGATTTTCTCGCCCAACCTCATCGGCATCTTCCTCAAAACCGACCCGCTGGTCATCGAATACGGCTCACAGGCGCTGCGCCTGCAAGCACTGACCTTCCCGCTGGTCGGATGGATTACCATTGCCAATATGATGCTGCAAACCATCGGCAAAACGGTCAAAGCCTCTCTGCTGGCGATGTCCCGACAGTTTCTCTTCTTTGTTCCTGTCATCCTGACCCTGCCCGGATTTTTAGGGATTTTGGGCGTTCAGTTCAGCCAACCGATTGCCGACTTTTGCAGCTTTCTGCTGGCAGTTCCGCTGTCCATCAGCGTCCTGCGGGAAATGTCCCACGAGCAGGAACAGCTTGAGCAATTGAAAATCACCCGTGAAAATTAACCTCCATCTTGAAAAACACAAAAAGAGCATCCCTCTATAATAAGGGATGCTCTTTTTTATCTTATTCTCCATAGGCACAGAAGGTGTAGCCCTGTGCGCGCAGGTCGTCAATCACCTGTCCCAGGATCTGTGCATTGGTCTGCGAAACTGCGTGCAGCAGATAGATGGCGCCAGGGTGGCATTTGGACTCGATGGTTTCGATTGCCTGCTGCGGGTCGGGCTGTTCGTCCACCAACCAGTCGCGGTAAGCAAAGCTCCAAAATACGCTGCGATAGCCCAGCTGCTGTAACAGCGATAGGTCCGCCTCGGAAAATTCTCCCATCGGGAAACGAAACAAACTCATCTCATAGCCAAAATTCTCTTTGACATACTCATGCAGACCCATGACCTCCGCGCGGCAGTCCTCCATCGAGATGGTCGGCATCGAAAGGTGGTTGACGCTGTGGTTGCCGACGATATGTCCTTCATCGATCATCCGCTGTACCAGCTCCGGCTCCGCTTCTGCATAAGGCTGGGTGACAAAAAAGACCGCAGGGGTCTGCTTCTCTTTAAGCACATCCAAAATATCGTCGGTATAACCATTTTCATACCCTTCATCGAAGGTCAGATAAATCTTCATCTGGTCCTCGGCGATAAAGTCGGCATCGTACTTTCCATACTTTTCCTGATAGGCAGTCGCACCGCTCGGGCGGTTCTTTTCATCGGTCGGACCGCCCGGTCCCCATCCCAGCTTGGTAGTATCCAGCCCGCCGCTGACCGGCGTAATCGTCTGCTGGCTTTCCTCTTCTTTTTTCTCTTCCGTTTCCTTAGCCGGCTCTTCTTCCTCTGGTTTGTCCTCCGGTTTTTCTCCTGCCAGCTGGTCCTCTAGCGGATTCTTCTCTTCATTGCTTTGCTGCAAGGATTGCTCCTGCGGCGGTTCGAGCTGCTGCGGTTCCTCTTCTTTGTCGGAAGGCATCCCCTCTGAAAGCTCATCAATACTGTCGGGAACATCTCCCTGTTCAGGCACCCGCTGGGAACATCCGCCCAGTCCCAGTACAAGCCCTGCTGCTAAAACAAGAGGAAGGACCTTCTTTGTAAAAATCCTGTTCATCGACTCACCAAACCTTTCTTTTAAACCGGATTGCTCCTTGTGCGTAACTTTGGATTATTGTTTCTTTTTTTGCCCATCATTATACATCGGTCGTTTTTCTCATTATAAAATACGGATGTCATAAAAAGCAAGCCTGCGGGCAAAATAATTCCAAAAGCTCCTGATTTTCTTCTGCAAGGATTTTCAAACGTACAACGAAAGGATGGTCCTATGTTCAAAACCAAACGTCAGATTCAATCTATCAAAGCCCGGGAAATTTTGGATTCCCGTGGAAATCCCACCGTGGAGGCGGTCGTCATCCTCAACGACGGAAGCCTCGGACGCGCCTGTGCTCCCTCCGGTGCTTCCACCGGCAAGCATGAGCGGGCAGAGTTGCGCGACCATGACCCTTCCCGCTATCTGGGCAAGGGTGTACAAAAGGCGGTCGACCAAATCTATCATCTGGCAGCTCCTGCACTGATTGGATGCTCCGTTTCCCAGCAGCAGGCCATCGACCAGCGGCTGCTTTCATTGATCGACCTCGACAGCGAACAGGGACTTGCCTCCAATGTGCTGTTGCCCTTGTCGCTTGCCTGCGCCAAAGCGGCGGCGTCCTCCTACCATCTGCCGCTCTACCGTTATTTGGGCGGCGCAATGTCCAACACCCTTCCCATGCCGATGATGAACCTGTTAAACGGCGGCGTCCATGCCTCCAACAACCTGGACATCCAGGAGTTTATGGTCATCCCGGTGGGCGCGCAGAATATTTCCCAGGCAATCGAGTGGTGCAGCCGGATCCACCACCGCTTAGGAGAGCTGCTGTGCGAAAAAGGACTTAGCTGCGGCGTCGGGGACGAGGGCGGATTTGCTCCCAGCCTGACCGGAGAAGAAGAAGCCTTTCTGCTGCTGACCGAAGCCGGTGAACGGGCAAACCTTTGTGCCGGAAAGGACTTTGTGCTGGCTTTGGATGCAGCTGCCTCCGAATGGTGTGCCCAAACGCAAGGATGCGAGCAGGAATATCTGCTGTCAAAATCCCAGCTGCACTATAACACCTCCCAGCTGATTTCCTACTGGGAAGGCTTGTGCGCTCAATATCCCATCCGTTCCCTGGAGGACCCGCTCGGAGAAAATGACTGGCAGGGCTTTGTGCAGCTGACCCACCGTCTGGGCAGCCGCATACAGCTGGTGGGAGACGACCTGTTTGTCACCGACCCGCAGCGAATCCGCGAAGGAATTGGGATGAAGGCTGCCAATGCGGTGCTCATCAAACCTAACCAGATTGGCACCCTCAGCCAGACCATCGAAGCTGCCCGACTTGCACAGCAAAATGGGTACCGGGTCATCCTGTCTCATCGCTCCGGCGAAACGGAGGACAGCAGCATCGCCGACCTTGCCGTTGCCATCGGAGCCGGACAGATCAAAGCCGGCGCACCCTGCCGCGGCGAACGCACCGCCAAATATAACCAGCTGCTGCGCATCGAAGAGGAGCTGGGTGGCAGTGCCTGCTTTGGCAGTCCTTTTTAAGCGCAAAAAAACAGATGCACCAACAGGTGCATCTGTTTTTATCTGTATCAAAACTATTTGATCAAAGAGCAGTTTGCAACAACGGTTGCGAACACGATGGAAACCATCGACAGCAGTTTGATGAGGATGTTGATTGCCGGACCGGAGGTATCCTTGAATGGGTCACCAACGGTGTCGCCAACAACAGCAGCTTTGTGGTTGTCAGAACCTTTGCCGCCCAGGTGATCTGCTTCGATGTATTTCTTCGCATTGTCCCAAGCACCGCCGGAGTTGGACATCATGATTGCCAGAACGAAACCAGAAACGGTTGCGCCTGCCAGCATACCGGTAACACCAACTACGCCCATGAGCAGACCAACGATAACAGGAACAACGATTGCCAGGATTGCAGGAAGAACCATCTCGTGCAGAGCGGACTTGGTGCAGAGGTCTACACAGCTTCTGTAATCCGGCTCAGCTTTGCCTTCCATCAGACCCGGGATGGATTTGAACTGTCTACGAACTTCAACAACGATGCTCTGTGCAGCACGTCCAACAGACTCCATGGTGAGAGCTGCGAATACGAATGGCAGCATAGCGCCGATGAGCAGACCAATCAGAACCGGTGGGTTCATAACAGACAGGTCGAAATTGTAATCAGGAGCGATCAGCTTAACCTGGTCGATGTAAGAAGCAACCAGAGCCAGAGCGGTCAGAGCAGCGGAACCGATTGCAAAACCTTTACCGGTTGCAGCGGTGGTGTTGCCCAGGGAGTCCAGAGCGTCGGTTCTCTTACGAACCTCTTCACCCAGACCTGCCATCTCAGCGATACCGCCAGCGTTATCTGCAACAGGACCGTAAGCGTCGGTTGCCAGGGTGATACCCAGGGTGGACAGCATACCTACTGCTGCCAGGGAGATGCCGTACAGACCCATGTTGAAGCTTTCTGCACCGCCGGAAACAAAGTAGCTGACCAGTACAGCAATACCAACGATAACAGCAGGGATTGCAGTAGATCTCATACCCAGACCCAGACCACCGATGATCAGGGTTGCAGAACCTGTCTGAGAGGTTTCTGCCAGTTTCTGGGTTGGTTTGTAGGAGTCAGAGGTGTAGTACTCGGTGAAGTAACCGATGAGTACGCCTGCCAGCAGACCGGAAATGATTGCAAAGAACAGACCCAGACCCAGACCTGCAAATTTAACCAGAACAAATGCAGCGATAACAACCAGAGCGGAGCTGATGTAGGTACCTTTTCTCAGGGAGCCCAGCAGCTTCTTCTGGTCTGCGCCTTCTTCGGTCTTTACAAAGAAAGAACCGATGATGGAAGCGAAGATACCCAGAGCACACAGTGCCATTGGAATCATCATGCCCTTGAAGCCAAGACCTGCGGATACACCCAGAGCCATGGAGGACAGTCTTGCGCCGGAGTAGGACTCGTACAGGTCAGCGCCCATACCAGCAACGTCACCAACGTTGTCGCCTACGTTGTCAGCGATAACAGCAGGGTTTCTCGGGTCATCTTCCGGGATACCAGCTTCTACTTTACCAACCAAGTCAGCGCCTACGTCAGCAGCTTTGGTGAAGATACCGCCGCCTACACGAGCAAACAGAGCCATGGTGGAAGCACCCATACCGAAGGTAACCAGTGCAGAAGCGATTGCCTGTGCGTTGTCGCCGTAAACCATCTTCAGAATGTAGAACCAGATGGAGGTGTCCAGCAGACCCAGACCAACTACGGTGAAGCCCATAACGGAGCCTGCGGAGAATGCTACCTTCAGACCTTTGTTCAGGCTGTGGTGAGCAGCGTTTGCAGTTCTTGCGTTTGCTGCGGTAGCAATTTTCATGCCGAAGTAACCGGACAGAGCGGAGAACACACCGCCTGTTACGAATGCAATCGGCACGAATTTGTTGACCTGACCAAAGATAGCCAGGACGGTGAAGATAACTACCAGAACAACGAATACAACAGCTACGCTCTTGTACTGTCTTTTCAGGTAAGCATCTGCACCGGTACGGATTTTCTGGGACAGGGACTTCATCAGGTCAGTGCCCTCGTCCTCTTTCATGACCTTCTTTGCCTGAAAAACAGCAAAGAGCAGAGCCAGGACTGCTCCAATCGGAGCGAGGATGGTTAAATCCATGTTTTTTCCATTCCCTTCTTTAGTTAACATAAAATGTAACATTTTATAACACCACTCGCGGGTGTTATCTCTGCCCTCTATGTTAATATTTAATTCATGAATTGTCAAAATTTTAAAAAACCACATTTTTGTGCATTTTAGCAAATCGTCAAAAATATCACAGCAATCTGCACAATAAGCTCTCTCTGTCTTTTTTTGCACTGCTGTACGGTTTTCCATTCAATCC
>UMIA01034320.1_pt1 | contig 12073 bp, 6 predicted proteins | sample 1965701 | NCBI WGS metagenome assembly UMIA01 (sample SAMEA4836113, study PRJEB28245) | human gut metagenome | biome: gut microbiome; material: fecal sample | place: Denmark | collected 2008 | reverse complement strand
TGTTTGCTTCTGCCATCTTGTGCATATCTTCTTTTCTCTTTACAGATGCACCTGTGTTATTAGCTGCATCAAGAATCTCATTAGCGAGTCTTTCTTCCATAGTCTTCTCGCCTCTTGCTCTTGAGAATGTTGTCATCCAACGAAGAGCTAAAGCCTGTCTTCTATCTGGCTTAACTTCGATAGGTACCTGGTATGTTGCTCCACCGATACGTCTAGCCTTTACTTCGAGAACTGGCATAATATTGTTCATAGCCTCTTCGAATACTTCTAAAGCAGGTCTTTCAGTCTTAGCTGCGACTCTGTCAAATGCTCCGTATACAATCTTCTGTGCTACTCCTCTCTTACCATCAAGCATAATGTTGTTGATAAGCTTAGTAACCACCTTGTTATTGTAAATAGGATCTGCTAATACATCTCTCTTCTGAGTATGTCCTTTACGTGGCACGGTTCTTCCCTCCTTAACATTGTATTGTCGTCATTGTTAGCACTAATGAACGCCTTACAGCTTCATCAGCCTGACACATCACGACGTTTCATTAATTCATCGGTACTCACAAATTAAATTGTGTTCGCGCCGTATATCTTAAACCTGCAACCTTCGGATTAATCTAACTCCGGCACTAATTAATTTAATTGTTCGTAAATTATTGTATGCAATAATCTGCAAATATTATGACTTACCATGTAAATCAATCACAGACTTATGATGCTTAATTCTTTATGAATTATTTAGCATCCTTAGGTCTCTTAGCACCGTACTTAGAACGTGCCTGTCTTCTCTTTGCTACACCTGCTGTATCAAGTGTACCTCTGATGATATGATATCTTGTACCTGGTAAATCCTTAACTCTACCACCTCTGATAAGAACAACGCTATGTTCCTGAAGATTGTGGCCCTCACCTGGAATATATGAAGTAACTTCGATTCCATTAGAAAGACGTACTCTGGCGATCTTTCTAAGAGCTGAGTTAGGCTTCTTAGGTGTTGCAGTCTTAACAGCTGTACAAACACCTCTCTTCTGTGGTGCAGATACGTCTGTAGCCTTCTTCTGAAGTGAGTTATATCCCTTCTGAAGAGCTGGTGCTGTAGACTTCTTAACTGTTGACTTTCTTCCCTGTCTTACTAACTGGTTAAATGTTGGCATTCCTTTTTCACCTCCCGGAATTAGAATAATGAATGGTTGCACTTAGTATAATCACTAAGAAAAATGCGTGAGCCTGTCATATTAAACTACTCATCTATATAATCAGCGTACATAAATAAGCGGTTGCTTATTCGCACGCTTATTTAGTATATATTTTTAGAATAAATTCGTCAAGAGTTTTTCAAAAATTTATTATTAGAAATATTACTAAAATATCACATTACTATGCTGTCCTTGTTATTGATATTTTATAAAACAAAAAAGAAGCCGCTTTCCTAAGGATAACGGCTTCTATATTTATTATCTTACGCTTCTGTATCTTCTGTTACATCAGCATCATCGCTAACTTCGACATCAGCATCTAATGTATCTACATTTTCTGTAAAATCAAGTGTTTCATCTGAATCCTCAGTAAAGCTTAACACTTCATCATCTGACTCTTCAATCTCATCATAAGCTATTGCTGTGTCAAGTTCAACATTCTGGTATCTCTTCATACCTGTACCAGCAGGTATAAGCTTACCAATGATAACATTTTCTTTAAGACCGATAAGTGGGTCAACCTTACCATTAATAGCTGCATCAGTAAGAACCTTTGTTGTCTCCTGGAACGAAGCAGCTGAAAGGAATGAATTAGTAGCAAGTGATGCCTTGGTAATACCAAGAATAATTGGTGTACCAGTTGCTTTTCTCTTGCCTTCTTCTTCAAGCTTTTCATTAACCTCTGTGAATTCAAGAGTATCAACCTGTGAACCAGGTAAGAAATCTGAATCTCCAGCAGAATCAATAACTATCTTCTTAAGCATCTGTCTAACAATAAGTTCAATATGCTTATCATTAATATCAACACCCTGAATACGATAAACCTTCTGAACTTCACGAAGCATATAATCCTGAACAGCTCTTACACCAAGGATTCTAACGATATCATGTGGGTTCTCTGAACCTTCTGTGATTTCTTCACCCTTAACAACAACCTGTCCTTCCTGAACCTTAACTCTTGTATCTCTTGATACAGGATAAGCTTTTGAGTTACCCTCATCATCAGTAATTACAATATCTGTCTTCTTCTCTGTCTTAGAGAAGCTAACAACACCACCGAATTCTGCAAGGACTGCAAGGCTCTTTGGCTTTCTTGCCTCGAAAAGTTCCTCTACTCTAGGAAGACCCTGAGTAATGTTATCACCGGCAACACCACCAGTATGGAAAGTTCTCATAGTAAGCTGTGTACCAGGCTCACCGATAGACTGGGCAGCGATAATACCAACTGCTTCACCAATCTGAACTGCCTGACCTGTTGCAAGGTTAGAACCATAACACTTAGCACATACACCGATATGTGAACGGCAAGTAAGAATAGTTCTTATCTTAACCTGTGTTACACCAGTCTTAATGATAGCTGCGGCTCTCTTAGGAGTTACAAGGTGGTTAGCTGCAACGATAATCTCTCCTGTAGCCGAGTCTTTGATATCTTCTGCAAGATATCTTCCAGTAATACGTTCCTGTAATGGCTCAAGAATATCTTCCTTGGCATCACTTGAATTAGTAGCTCTATCGTTAACAAATGAATAAACATACATACCAGGTATTATCTTACCAACGCTGCAATCAGTCTCTCTTATAATAAGATCCTGAGAAACATCTACAAGACGTCTTGTAAGGTAACCTGAATCGGCTGTTCTAAGGGCTGTATCTGAAAGACCCTTACGAGCACCATGGGCTGAAATGAAGTATTCCAGTACATCAAGACCTTCACGGAAGTTAGACTTGATTGGAAGTTCGATTGTATGACCTGAAGTATCTGCCATAAGACCACGCATACCTGCAAGCTGCTTAATCTGCTGGTTAGAACCACGGGCACCAGAGTCAGCCATCATAAAGATGTTATTATACTTATCAAGACCAGAAAGAAGTGCATCAAGCAATGTCTTATCTGTTTCCTGCCATACTCTGATAACATTCTTATATCTTTCTTCATCAGTTGAACGACCTCTGTTGTAGTTAATGTTAATCTGTTCAACCTTCTTTTCAGCATCAGCTATAAGCTGCTTCTTAACTGGTGGCACTGTCATCTCCGAAATAGAAACTGTCATAGCCGCTCTAGTAGAATACTTGTAACCCATAGCCTTAATATCATCAAGAACTTCAGCAGTTCTTGTTGTACCATGTGTATTGATAACGTGCTGTAAAATATCCTTTAACTGTTTCTTTCCTACATGGAAATCAACTTCTGGAAGAAGTAAATTCTCTTCCTTGCTTCTATCTACATATCCTAAATCCTGAGGAAGTATTTCATTGAAAATAAATCTACCAAGTGTAGACTCTACAACACCTGAAATCTCTTCTCCAGCTGCATTAGTCTTAGTCATCTTAACTTTAATCTTAGAATGAAGTGTTATAATTCCATTCTCATAAGCAAGAAGTGCTTCATTAACACTCTTGAATATCTTACCTTCACCCTTAACACCAGGTCTTTCCTGTGTAAGGTAGTAGATACCAAGTACCATATCCTGTGAAGGAACAGCAACAGGACCACCATCAGATGGCTTAAGTAAGTTGTTAGGTGAAAGAAGCATAAATCTACACTCTGCCTGAGCTTCTACAGACAATGGAAGATGTACCGCCATCTGGTCACCATCGAAATCGGCATTGAAAGCTGTACAAACAAGTGGATGAAGCTTAATAGCCTTACCTTCTACAAGGATTGGCTCAAATGCCTGAATACCAAGTCTGTGAAGTGTAGGAGCACGGTTAAGCATAACTGGATGCTCTTTGATAACATCTTCAAGTACATCCCATACTTCTGTCTCAAGATGCTCTACGCTCTTCTTGGCTTTCTTTATGTTCTCAGCAAGACCACGCCTTACTAATTCTCTCATAACAAATGGCTTGAATAACTCAATAGCCATTTCCTTAGGAAGACCACACTGATAAATCTTAAGTTCTGGTCCAACAACGATAACTGAACGTCCTGAGTAGTCAACTCGCTTACCAAGAAGGTTCTGTCTGAAACGTCCCTGCTTACCCTTTAATAAGTCTGATAAAGACTTGAGAGCTCTGTTACCAGGTCCTGTTACAGGACGGCCATTTCTACGTCCATTATCTATAAGTGCATCAACAGCTTCCTGAAGCATTCTCTTCTCGTTACGAACAATGATTTCTGGTGCTCCAAGATCAATAAGTCTTGCAAGACGGTTATTTCTGTTGATAATTCTTCTATAAAGATCATTAAGGTCAGATGTTGCAAAACGTCCACCCTCTAACTGAACCATAGGTCTTAAATCTGGAGGGATAACTGGAATTTCTGTAAGAATCATCCATTCTGGCTTAGTACCAGCAGCAATGAACGCATCCATAACTTCAATTCTCTTAATAAGTCTTGCAGCCTTCTGTGAAGTAGTAGTAGCAAGCTCTTCCTTGAGCTTAGCTACTTCTTCTTCAAGGTTGACGTTGTGAAGAAGCTCTAAAATAGCCTCAGCACCCATTCCAACTCTGAATGTATTACCATACTGATCATAAAGATCTCTGTACTCAGTTTCTGTAAGAATCTTCTTGAATGGTATATCTGTTTCGCCTGGATCAATTACGATATAAGAAGCGAAGTAAAGTACCTTCTCAAGATTCTTAGGACCTATATCAAGGATAAGGTCCATACGGCTAGGTATTCCCTTGAAATACCAGATATGTGAAACTGGAGCAGCAAGGTGGATATGACCCATACGATCTCTACGTACACTTGCCTTAGTAACCTCAACACCACACTTATCACATACGATGCCTTTATCTTTAATCTTCTTATACTTACCGCAATGACACTCCCAGTCTTTGCTAGGTCCGAATATTCTTTCACAGAACAGACCATCTCTTTCTGGCTTTAAAGTTCTGTAATTGATAGTCTCAGGCTTAGTTACCTCGCCGTGAGACCACTCTAAAATACTCTCAGGAGAAGCAAGCTTTATCTGAATTTTATCAAATTTCATTGATTTATTTGACTTAATCTCTTCTGCCATTATAGTGCTCCCTTCTATTATTCTTCTATATTTCCGTCACCGTAATCATCATAGTCATCATCTAAGCTGTCATAATCGAAATCGTCATCTTCTGTTCCGAGTTCTTCTATGGTTGCCTCACCGTCATCACCCTGCTTTTCTGCGTGATAACCTGCGTTCTTTAATTCATTTTCTTCATCACGGCTACTTCTCTTATAACCACCATCATCAAGAACCTTCTTGAAATCTGTAACTTCATATTCCGAACTTTCAAGAAGCTTAACTTCGTTATTGTCCTGATCAAGAACCCTTACATCAAGAGCAAGTGACTGAAGTTCCTTAAGGAGAACCTTGAATGATTCAGGAATTCCTGGTTCAGGAATGTTCTCACCCTTAATAATAGCTTCATATGTCTTAACTCGACCAACAACATCATCAGATTTAACAGTAAGGATTTCCTGAAGTGTATAAGATGCACCATAAGCTTCAAGAGCCCATACTTCCATTTCTCCGAATCTCTGTCCACCAAACTGGGCTTTACCACCAAGTGGCTGCTGAGTTACAAGTGAGTAAGGACCAGTTGAACGAGCATGGATCTTATCATCAACAAGGTGATGGAGCTTTAAGTAGTGCATGAAACCGATAGTAACCGGACTATCGAAGTATTCACCTGTTCTACCATCGCGAAGTCTTACTTTACCATCTCTTCCGATTGGAACGCCCTTCCATTCAGCTCTGTGAGCTCTGTTATCTGAAAGGAACTGGAATACGTCATCTCTTAAAAGATCCTTGTATTCAGCAGTAAATGTTGTCATATCAGCAGGATATTCTTCACCATTAGCTTCTGCATCTGCCTTTTCGCGTGCAAGCTCTTCATCATCAAATGGATGATTAGCATAAGCATTGGCCATATCAAGTGTATCCATAATATCATTCTCGTTAGCTCCATCAAAGATAGGTGTCGCTACGTTAAAACCTAATACTTTGGCAGCAAGGCTTAAGTGAATTTCAAGCACCTGTCCAATATTCATACGCGAAGGCACACCAAGAGGATTAAGTACAATATCAAGTGGACGGCCATTAGGAAGAAATGGCATATCTTCTACTGGAAGAACTCTTGAAACGACACCCTTGTTACCGTGACGACCAGCCATCTTATCACCTACAGAAATCTTTCTCTTCTGTGCGATATAGATACGGACATTCTTGTTAACACCTGGAGCTAATTCATCTCCATTTTCTCTTGTAAATACCTTAACGCCTACAACGATACCATAAGCACCGTGTGGAACTTTAAGTGATGTATCTCTTACTTCTCTTGCCTTCTCACCAAAGATAGCTCTAAGAAGTCTTTCTTCTGCTGTAAGCTCTGTCTCACCCTTTGGAGTAACCTTACCAACAAGGATATCACCGGCTCTTACCTCAGCACCGATACGGATGATACCATCTTCATCAAGATCCTTAACTGCATCTGAACCTGTAGAAGGTAAATCTCTTGTGATTTCTTCTGGTCCTAACTTAGTATCTCTTGCTTCTGTATCATATTCTTCTATATGAATTGATGTATAAACATCATCTCTTACTAATCTCTCACTAAGAAGTACAGCATCCTCGTAGTTGTAACCTTCCCAAGTCATAAAACCGATAAGAGGGTTCTTACCAAGGGCAATCTCACCATTAGATGTTGAAGGACCATCTGCGATAACATCTCCTGCCTTAACCTCATCACCCTTAAATACGATAGGTCTCTGGTTATAGCAGTTACTCTGGTTACTTCTTGAGAACTTTGTAAGCTTGTACTCGTGAACCTTTCCACTTGTCTCTTTTACAAGAATTCTGTTAGATTCTGATGAAAGTACAACACCATCTTCTTCTGCAACTACACATACACCTGAGTCACATGCTGTCTTATTCTCTATACCTGTACCGATTACTGGTGCTTCTGTCATAAGAAGAGGCACCGCCTGACGCTGCATGTTAGAACCCATAAGGGCACGTGTACAGTCATCATTCTGAAGGAAAGGTATCATAGATGTAGCCACTGAGAACACCATCTTAGGAGATACGTCCATAAGATCAATCATACTCTTATCGAATTCTGATGTTTCTTCTCTGTAACGTCCTGATACTGTATTCTTAACGAAGTATCCATTCTCATCTATCTCTGCATTAGCCTGTGCTACATGGAAATCATCTTCCTCATCTGCTGTGAAGTAATGTACTTCATCTGTAACTCTAGGATTCTTAGGGTCTGTCTTATCGATTATACGATAAGGTGCTTCAACAAATCCGTACTCATTAATTCTTGCATATGAAGCAAGTGAGTTAATAAGACCGATATTAGGACCTTCAGGTGTTTCGATAGGACACATTCTACCATAGTGTGTATAATGTACATCTCGAACCTCGAAACCTGCACGATCTCTCGAAAGACCACCAGGACCAAGTGCTGAAAGACGTCTCTTATGTGTAATCTCAGATAATGGGTTATTCTGATCCATAAACTGAGAAAGCTGTGAACTACCAAAGAATTCCTTGATAGCTGCTGTTACAGGCTTGATATTGATTAATGACTGTGGTGAAATACCGCTTAAGTCCTGAGTTGACATTCTTTCACGAACAACTCTTTCCATTCTTGAAATACCAATTCTGAACTGGTTCTGTAATAATTCACCAACAGCTCTTATTCTTCTGTTACCAAGGTGATCAATATCATCCTTGTATCCAATGCCATACTCAAGGTGCATATTATAATTAATAGATGCAAGAATATCTTCTACTGTAATATGCTTTGGCATAAGGTCTGCTGTATTCTTAGCAATAGCATCCTTGATATCATCAAGTGACTCATTATCAGCTAAAATCTGTGCAAGGACCGGATAATAAACAGCTTCGTTAATTCCTAATTCCTTAGCTTCTTCTGTTGTGATATCTACCCACTTAGTGATATCTACAGCAAGATTAGAAAGAACCTTAACTGTTCTCTTAGTAACCGCACCTTCTGCACCCTTTAATTCAGCAGCAATAAATACCGCTGAAACAGCTGCATTCTGAATCTTCTCAGCTGTTTCTCTTGTAAGCTTATCACCAGCATTAGCAAGAATTTCACCATTGCCATCTACAACGTCTTCTGCAAGAATGTGTCCTGCAATTCTGTTTCTGAATGAAAGCTTCTTATTAAATTTATAACGGCCTACTCTTGCAAGGTCATATCTTCTAGGATCAAAGAACATACCAGAAATAAGTGCTTCTGCACTCTCTACTGATAATGGTTCTCCTGGTCTTAACTTCTTATAAAGTTCAAGTACACCTTCCTGATAGTTAGTAGATGTATCCTTCTCCATTGTTGCAAGAAGCTTAGGCTCTTCACCAAATATGTCAAGAATCTCTGCGTTAGTACCAAAACCAAGTGCTCTTATAAGAACTGTAATAGGTACTTTCTTATTACGATCAACCTTAACATAGAATACATCGTTAGCATCTGTTTCATACTCTAACCACGCACCTCTGTTAGGAATTACTGTTGAACTGTAGAGGAATATCTTTCCATACTTATCCTTCTGTATATCATAATAAATACCAGGTGAACGTACCAGCTGGCTGACAATAACTCGTTCTGCACCATTAATCACAAATGTACCGGTCTTAGTCATTAAAGGAAGGTCACCCATAAAGATTTCATGTTCGCTTATATCTTCGCTCTCTTTATTATGAAGTCTTACACGTACCTTAAGTGGAGCTGCATATGTAGCATCCCTTTCCTTGCACTCTTCTATAGAGTACTTTCTCTCTTCCTCACATAATGCAAAATCAACGAATTCAAGACTGAGCCTTCCGTTATAATCTGCAATTGGAGAGATGTCGCTAAAGACTTCCTTTAAGCCTTCATTTAAAAACCACTGGTAAGAATCTTTTTGTACTTCAATAAGGTTAGGCATCTCAAGAACTTCTTTCTGTCTTGAGTAACTCATACGCATCGATTTGCCTGACTTTACTGGACGTATTCTGTTTTTCTCCATTGACGTTTCACCCCTTAGTTTTCTTTACTTTACATTAATTTATTACATTATCGATATGCGTGCAAATACTATGCACACCATACCATAATAGTGCATTATTCATAGTAACAAAAAAAGTTCCAGCTGTCAATACAACAACTGGAACTTTTTCATATTTTATATAATATACCAAATATGCTTCAAAAAATCAAGTGATTATTCAGCATACCGCAATATATTAAAAATTCTGTTCATATATGCTATGCCATACGGCATATATATGTCAAGCAAGTATCAAACTGACAATCTGAATTACTTAAGAGTAACCTTAGCACCTTCAGCTTCAAGCTTCTTCTGGATTTCTTCAGCTTCTTCCTTAGAAGCACCTTCCTTAACAACCTTAGGAGCGCCATCAACAACTTCCTTAGCTTCCTTTAATCCAAGACCTGTGATTTCACGAACAACCTTGATAACCTTAACCTTGTTAGCACCAGCTTCTGTAAGTTCTACGTCAAATTCTGTCTTTTCTTCAGCTGCTGCACCTGCTGCTGCACCTGCTGCTACAACAACACCTGCTGCTGCAGAAACACCAAATTCTTCTTCACATGCTTTAACTAAATCATTTAATTCTAATACTGATAAACCTTTAATAACTTCGATAATTTCCTGAGTAGTCATTATTATAATCTCCTTTTTAATAGTCTTTTAATTAAGTTTCGTGGCAGGCTGACATAGTCACACCTGTCCGTCAATAATCATACTGATTATGCCGCGTAATTATGCAACCTCTTCGTTCTTCTCAGCAATCTGCTTAATAACACGAGCAAAGTTTGTAATAGGTGACTGGATGCTTCCAAGGAACTTAGCAAGAAGTTCATCTCTTGAAGGAATGTTAGCAATAGCTGCGATTCCAGTAGCATCATAGTAAGTACCTTCAACAACACCACACTTAAGTTCAAGCGCATCTGCTGTCTTAGCAAAGTTAGCTAAAACTCTTGCTGGAGCTGTAGCATCTTCCTTGCAGATTGCAATAGCGTTAGGTCCTTCAAGAACTTCTGCCATTGGCTCGAACTCTGTACCTGCAATTGCTCTCTTTACTAAAGTATTCTTATAAACCTTGTAAACGACACCAGCTTCTCTTAACTGCTTACGAAGCTGTGTATCCTGCTCAACAGTTAAGCCACGGTAGTCAACTACCACAACGCCCTGAGCGCCTTCTAAGCTTGCTTTGATTTCGTCTACGATAGGCTGCTTAAGTTCTACTTTTGCCATGAATATTTACCTCCTGTTAGATTATATCTGTCGCCAGATAATATTCTGCCCAGACGTACATGTATCAGGCTCATTCAACAACAACCATAACACTTTAAGTATTATGCTTCATTGCTCTAACAAAAAAGTCCTTCTATCTATAAGACAGAAGGACTGAATAAACTGATAATCAATGCTTTACGCATTAAGTCTGTCCTCGGTAGGCGTATTACCTTTAACCCTTTCGGGACCTGCTGTCTTAGGCAAAATGTGAAATCACTTTCACTTTAATTATATTATGAAACCATCGCATCAATCTGATACAGATTATAAATCTATATCCAAATCAACCAGATAGTAACACAAACATTGATAGTATACTATCATAATATATTGGTTGTCAACCGTTATTCACAAAGAATATATTAATTCTTCGTAATATTGCGTTGTATAACCCAAATCCTGCAATAAGCTAATCCATTCATCAGCTTACATATGATTAATTAATTATAATTAACCAACGTACTTAGCTGTGCTAACCTTTACACCAGGACCCATAGTAGCTGTAAGAACAACACTCTTTAAATACTGTCCCTTAAGTGAAGTTGGTTTAGCCTTAACGATTGCATCCATAATAGCCTGGAAGTTGTCTGATAACTGCTCCTCTGTGAATGAAGCCTTACCAATTGGCACATGAATGATATTTGTCTTATCAAGTCTGTATTCGATCTTACCAGCCTTGATATCATTAACAGCTTTTGTTACATCCATTGTAACTGTACCAGCCTTAGGGTTTGGCATTAAGCCCTTAGGTCCGAGTACACGTCCTAAACGACCAACAACGCCCATCATATCAGGTGTAGCAACTACTACATCAAAATCAAACCAGTTATCATTCTGGATCTTAGGAATTAATTCCTCGCCACCAACGAAATCTGCTCCTGCTGCTTCAGCTTCTTCAGCCTTAGCACCCTTAGCAAATACTAATACCTTTACAGTCTTACCTGTTCCGTGTGGAAGAACAACAGCTCCTCTGATCTGCTGCTCAGCGTGACGTCCATCACAACCTGTTCTGATATGAGCTTCAATTGTCTCGTCGAACTTTGCAACTGCACTCTTCTTAACTAAAGAAACAGCTTCAGTTGCTTCATATAATGTCTGGCGGTCAATATTCTTGGCTGCCTCAACGTATTTCTTTCCTCTTTTCATTATATAAACCTCCTAGTGGTATTATCGGAAGGATTTCATCTTTCCTCCCACATATTGAACAATCCCGAGATTAATTCTCAGCCACATGTTCTTCTATGAAAATCAACAAATTATAAAATAAAATCTTGTCTAAATGTCTTTAAAGACCTTTAGCAATCTTTATTCAAAGCCTCGTTATAGAATTAGTCTTCTACAACAATACCCATACTCTTAGCAGTACCTTCAATCATTGAAGTAGCTGCTTCGATTGTAGCTGCATTTAAGTCTGGCATCTTAAGTTCAGCAATCTTCTGAACTTCTGCTCTCTTAATTGTAGCAACCTTATTCTTGTTAGGCACGCCTGAACCTGACTTAATATTGCAAGCCTTCTTAAGAAGAACTGCAGCAGGTGGAGTCTTTGTGATGAAGCTGAAACTTCTATCAGCATAAACTGTGATTACTACAGGGATAATTAAGTCGCCCTGATCTGCTGTCTTTGCAT
>UMIA01003712.1_pt1 | contig 12174 bp, 6 predicted proteins | sample 1965701 | NCBI WGS metagenome assembly UMIA01 (sample SAMEA4836113, study PRJEB28245) | human gut metagenome | biome: gut microbiome; material: fecal sample | place: Denmark | collected 2008 | reverse complement strand
AAAGTGGGGCCGGATTAAGAGTCATTCGCTAACCCGTTGCCCCTGCTTTTTTATTATACTAAGTCTACGCGACCTTTCACTTCTTCAAGTACAGCTTTAGCAATAGAGCTGGAAACTTGAGCATGATGATCGTAAGTCATAGATGATGTTGCACGACCTGAAGTAATAGTACGCAAAGCTGTTACATAACCAAACATTTCTGCCAAAGGCACTTTAGCTTTTACAATACGAGCTCCAGAACGGCTTGATTCCATACCTTCGACTTGCCCACGACGCTTATTCAAGTCACCAATAACATCACCCATGTTTTCTTCAGGAGTTACGACCTCCAGTTTCATAATAGGCTCAGTCAATACAGGACCTGCTTTAGCACATGCATTTTTATAGGCTTGAATAGCACAGATTTCGAATGACAACTGGTCAGAGTCAACCGGATGGAATGAACCATCCTTCAAAACTACTTTCAGTGAATCAAGCGGATAGCCAGCCAATACACCATTCTTCATTGCGGTCTGGAAACCTTTCTGAACTGATGGGATAAATTCCTTAGGAACATTTCCTCCCTTCACTTCATCAATAAACTGCAAACCGCCTTGTGTAAAGTCTTCGTCAACCGGACCGATTGTCACAATGATATCGGCAAACTTACCACGACCACCAGACTGTTTCTTATAAACTTCACGCAATTCAACAGTCTTAGTGATAGCTTCCTTATAATTAACCTGAGGTTTACCTTGGTTACATTCTACTTTAAACTCACGTTTCAGACGATCGATAATAATATCCAAATGAAGCTCACCCATACCGGAAATAATAGTCTGTCCAGACTGTTCGTCAGTCTTAACAGTAAATGTCGGGTCTTCTTCAGCTAATTTAGCCAAGCCGTTAGACAACTTGTCCAAATCTTTCTGAGTCTTAGGTTCAACCGCAATACCAATTACAGGATCAGGGAATTCCATTGATTCCAACACAATCGGTGCATCTTCATCACACAACGTATCACCTGTACGGATATCCTTGAAACCAACACCGGCACCAATATCACCAGCTCCAATCACCTCTACAGGATTCTGTTTGTTTGAGTGCATTTGGAACAAACGTGACACACGTTCTTTTTTACCTGAACGAGTGTTATAGATATATGAACCAGCCTCTATCTTACCAGAGTAAACGCGGAAGAAAGTCAAACGTCCGACATAGGGGTCAGTTGCAATCTTAAATGCCAAAGCTGACGTTTTTTCATCCTCACTAGGTTTACGATCTTCCTCTGCTCCTGTGCTCGGGTTAGTACCTACGATAGCAGGCGTATCCAACGGAGAAGGCAAGAATGCACAAACATAGTCAAGCAATGTCTGAACTCCCTTATTCTTGAATGAAGAGCCACAGAACATCGGAACGATATCCATCTTCAATGTACCTGCACGCAAAGCACGCAAGATTTCTTCTTCAGTGATTGTAGAAGGATCGTCAAAGAATTTCTCCATTAAAGCATCGTCAAACTCAGCTACTTTTTCGAGCATTTTTTCTCTCCATTCATTAGCTTCATCAACCAAGTTCGCCGGAATTTCTTCTACGCTATAATCTGCACCCATTGTTTCATCGTGCCACAAAATAGCCTTCATTTTGATCAAATCAACAACCCCCTTGAAACTCTCTTCAGCACCAATAGGAATTACCACAGGGCAAGCATTTGCACCTAATACATCCTTCATTTGGCGAACAACTTCGAAAAAGTCAGCACCAGAACGGTCCATTTTATTAACGTAACCGATACGAGGAACATTATATTTATCAGCCTGACGCCATACGGTTTCTGACTGAGGTTCAACACCACCTACCGCACAATAAGCTGCAACAGCTCCATCCAAGACACGTAAAGAACGTTCTACTTCAGCAGTAAAATCAACGTGCCCCGGAGTATCAATCAAGTTTATTTTATAAGTATTTCCCGCATATTTCCAACGAGTAGTAGTAGCAGCAGATGTAATAGTAATACCACGTTCCTGCTCCTGCTCCATCCAGTCCATTGTTGCTGCACCATCATGCACCTCACCAATTTTGTGAGTCAAGCCAGTGTAGAACAAAATACGTTCTGAAGTCGTTGTCTTACCGGCATCGATGTGAGCCATGATACCGATATTGCGGGTCAAATGCAAATCATGTTTAGCCATTTTCGTCCTTTACTTATTAATTATTACTTGATTAGAATCTAAAGTGAGCGAATGCACGGTTAGCTTCAGCCATACGGTGCATATCTTCTTTACGCTTGTAAGCGCCACCCTGTTCGTTAAAAGCGTCAATAATCTCAGCCGCCAGTTTATCTGCCATTGATTTACCACCACGTTTACGAGCGAAAAGAATCAAATTTTTCATTGAGATTGACTCTTTACGATCAGGACGAATTTCAGTAGGAACCTGGAAAGTAGCGCCACCTACACGACGAGACTTTACTTCAATCTGAGGAGTTACATTATCCAAAGCTTTCTTCCAAATTTCCAAAGATGATTTTTCTTCATTAGGAAGTTTTGTTTTCACTGTTTCCAGTGCTGCATAGAAGATCTCATAAGATGTATTCTTTTTCCCATCATACATCAAGTGATTTACGAATTTAGAAACCTTCTGATCATTAAATACTGGATCCGGAAGGATCACACGTTTTTTTGGTTTTGCTTTTCTCATTTTTTTCTCAAAATAATGTTTTTGTTTGGGGCTGCACTTTTTCCGTTTACTTCAACGCTTCCTCTGAAACATTTACTCAACCTTTATAGCTTATTCCAACAAACCAAAACTTAAATTAAATATTCTTTGTTTCAGGAATTCAGTTACGGTTTACTTCTTTCCTTTTCCTTTTGCAGGAGCTGCAGCTTGTCCTGCTTTAGGACGCTTAGCACCATATTTAGAACGTCTTTGTGTACGACCAGCTACGCCAGCTGTATCCAAAGTACCACGAACGATGTGATAACGTACACCCGGAAGGTCTTTCACACGACCACCACGCACCAACACGATTGAGTGTTCCTGCAAGTTATGACCTTCTCCCGGAATATAAGAGTTTACTTCCTTAGAGTTAGTCAGACGCACACGAGCAACTTTACGCATTGCTGAATTCGGCTTTTTCGGAGTAGTAGTATACACACGAACACAAACGCCACGTCTTTGAGGACATGAATCCAGTGCCGGAGATTTACTCTTCTCAACCAAAACCTCTCTTCCTTTTCTTACTAATTGTTGAATAGTAGGCATTTTGTTTGATTTTTAATTATTATATATTGTTTATTAATTTGCTATACTAAGTCCAAAACTATACATTTTGGGCTGCAAAGTTACGAATAACATTTTAATAAACAATACTTTCTACTAATAAAAATAGTCTGTTTCTCAAAAAAAGTTTTTGAAAAACAGACTACTATGTTATTTTTGCTACAAAAGCCCTTATGCCTCCCCTTTAAATCCGCTTATAGGAGGAATGAATGTTTTTCCATCCGGTCCATTATTTCCCCCATTCATTTCTTCCGGCATTCGAATAGGTCCAAAATTACGTTCGTATTTTGCAACATTCTCCTGTAATGCATACATCAAACGTTTTGCATGTTCAGGGGTCAGTACAATACGTGACTGCACTCCAGCTTTGGGCAATCCCGGCATTACACGCACAAAATCAACAATAAATTCCGAACTGGAATGGGTGATAATGGCAAGATTTGCATACGTTCCTTGAGCTACTTCTTCTTTCAACTCTATCTGCAACTGATTATTATTTTTTTCATTTTCCATGATTTTATACTTTAGCATTAAAAAATATTCTGAATCTCAATATCCCCAACTCCTATTCTTTGGTTGGAGTACAAATATAGACATTTATTTGTAATAATACAACATACTTATTATTCTATATAATTTTCCTATAGCATCTACTATAATAAACCTAAAGAGGCTGATTTCTTAGACAGAAATCAGCCTCTTTTACAGTGTATATATTAAAATTACTCTACCTCACTATAATCGAGTACATTCTTACGATTGGCAAGAATACGGTCATATTCTTCCTTCGAACCAACAATAATCTTTTCGAATTCACGCTGACCAGTACCAGCAGGAATCAAGTGACCACAAATCACATTTTCCTTCATACCTTCCAATCTATCAACCTTACCATTAATAGCAGCTTCATTCAAAACTTTCGTTGTTTCCTGGAATGATGCAGCAGACATGAAACTCGAAGTTCCCAAAGCGGCACGGGTGATACCTTGCAAAATCTGGGTAGATGTAGCAGGAATAGCATCACGTACCTCAACAGGCTTCAAGTCACGACGTTTCAACATACTGTTCTCATCACGCAACTTACGAGCAGTAACAATCTGACCCGGCTGCAAATTCTGAGAATCACCAGCGTCAACAACTACTTTCTTGCCCCAAATACGATCGTTTTCTTCCATAAACTCTTGCTTATCCACTACCTGCTGTTCCAAGAAGCGAGTATCGCCCGGCTCATCGATTTCTACCTTACGCATCATTTGACGAACAATAATCTCAAAGTGTTTGTCGTTAATCTTCACACCCTGCAAACGGTAAACGTCTTGCACTTCATTTACGATGTATTCCTGTACAGCCGTGGGACCTTTAATGGCCAAAATGTCAGCAGGAGTAATCGCACCGTCAGACAGCGGAGTTCCGGCACGAACGTAGTCATTCTCCTGAACCAATATTTGTTTAGACAGATTCACCAAATACTTTTTCACTTCACCTGTCTTAGATGTGACAATAATTTCACGGTTACCACGCTTAATCTTACCCATAGTAATTTCACCGTCTATTTCAGAAACGACAGCAGGATTAGATGGATTACGAGCCTCAAACAGCTCTGTAACACGAGGAAGACCACCGGTGATATCACCAGCCTTGCCTACAGCACGAGGAATCTTCACAATAATGTCACCAGCTTTCACTGCCTGACCGTTTTCAACCACAACATGCCCCCCCACAGGTAAGTTATAAGTACGGATCAAATTACCATCCTCGGTTACAATATGGGCAGAAGGTACTTTTGTCTTATCCTTAGACTCGATAATGATAATTTCACGCAGACCGGTAGCTTCATCAGACTCTACCTTATAAGTTACGTTTTCAACCACACTCTCGAATTCAATCTTACCAGTAGCCTCTGTGATAATAACAGCGTTGAACGGATCCCACTTAGCAATCAGTTTTCCTTTCTCAACAATATCACCGTCCGCAGCATATAATTTTGAACCATAAGGCACGTTATGAGTTGACAGGATAATTCCTGTATTCACATCGATAAAGCGGACTTCAGCCAAACGACCGACTACCACTTTCACAGCCTCACCCATTTCATCAACCGTATCTACCGTACGTAATTCTTCGAATTCCAAACGTGCATTATTCTTGGCGACAATGCTTGCATTAGCAGCCATATTACCTGCGATACCACCGGCGTGGAATGTACGCAATGTCAACTGTGTACCCGGCTCACCAATAGATTGGGCAGCGATTACACCGACTGCTTCACCTTTCTGAACCATACGACTGGATGCCAAGTTACGTCCATAACACTTAGCGCATACCCCTTTCTTAGATTCACAAGTTAATACCGAACGGATTTCAACGCTTTCAATCGGAGAATCCTCGATTTCCTGCGCAATATCCTCTGTAATCTCCTCTCCACCGGCTACAATCAGTTTACCAGTAGTAGGATGGACGATATCATGTACAGAAACACGTCCTAGAATACGTTCGTACAAAGTAGCAATAACTTCATCGTTATTCTTCAAGGCCGTACAAACCAAACCACGAAGTGTTCCACAGTCTTCTTCATTAATAATCACATCATGCGACACGTCTACCAGACGACGGGTCAAGTATCCCGCATCAGCAGTCTTCAACGCAGTATCCGCCAAACCTTTACGAGCACCGTGGGTAGAAATAAAATACTCTAACACAGACAAACCTTCTTTAAAGTTTGAAAGAATAGGGTTTTCAATAATCTGTGCGCCTTCAGCACCGGCTTTCTGCGGTTTCGCCATCAAACCACGCATACCAGACAACTGACGAATCTGCTCTTTAGAACCACGGGCCCCGGAGTCAAGCATCATAAATACTGAATTGAAGCCTTGGTCATCATTCTTAATCGTCTTGTAAAGTATATCAGACAGGTCACTGTTCACGTGAGTCCATGTATCGATAACCTGGTTATAACGTTCATTGTCAGTAATGAAACCCATGTTATAGTTCATCATAATCTGTTCCACTTCCTCATTACCACGTTTTACCAGTTCTTCTTTTTCTTTCGGGATAATAATATCACCCAAGTTAAATGACAGACCACCCTTGAACGCCATATAGTAACCTAAGTTCTTAATACCATCCAAGAATTCACAAGCACGTGCAACACCGACAGCTTTGATAACATCACTAATGATATCTCGCAAAGACTTTTTGGAAATAATGGTATTCAAGTACCCCACTTCCGCTGGAACGATTTCATTTACAATCACACGCCCTACGGAGGTTTCTTTCATCATCACATCTACGATTTTGCCATCTTTGTCCAAGTCCTTCACCACTACGTTGACGATAGCATGAATATCCACTTTACCTTCATTATAAGCAATCAAAGCCTCTTCCGGACCGTAGAAAGTCAAGCCTTCACCTTTAGCCCCTTTTCTCAACTTGGTAATATAATACAAACCAAGTACCATATCCTGTGCAGGCACAGTAATAGGAGCACCATTAGCAGGGTTCAGAATGTTATGAGCCTGAAGCATCAACATCTGTGCTTCCAGAATCGCATCATTACTCAAAGGCAAGTGAACCGCCATCTGGTCACCATCGAAGTCGGCATTGAACGCTGTACAAGCCAATGGGTGCAACTGAATAGCTTTACCTTCAATCATATGCGGTTGGAAAGCCTGAATACCCAAACGGTGCAGAGTCGGCGCACGGTTCAGCAATACAGGATGACCTTTCATGACATGTTCCAAGATATCCCAGATCACAGGCTCCTTGCGGTCTACAATCTTCTTTGCAGATTTTACAGTCTTCACAATACCACGTTCAATCAACTTACGGATGATAAACGGCTTGTAAAGCTCTGCAGCCATCAGTTTAGGAATACCACATTCACCCATCTTCAATTCAGGACCAACAACGATTACCGAACGAGCAGAGTAGTCAACACGCTTACCCAGCAAGTTCTGACGGAAACGTCCTTGCTTACCCTTCAAGCTATCGGACAGTGATTTCAATGGACGATTAGCGTCAGTCTTCACTGCACTTGATTTACGTGAGTTATCGAACAAGGAATCGACAGCCTCCTGCAACATACGTTTTTCGTTACGCAAAATCACTTCGGGAGCCTTGATTTCAATCAGTCTCTTCAAACGGTTGTTACGGATAATCACACGGCGATACAAGTCATTCAAGTCAGAGGTAGCAAAACGGCCACCATCCAACGGAACCAATGGACGCAGTTCAGGAGGAATAACCGGCACAATACGTACAATCATCCATTCAGGTTTATTACGTCCGCGAGATGCACGGAACGATTCAACTACCTGCAGACGCTTCAAAGCCTCATTCTTACGTTGCTGCGAAGAATCATTACTTGCTTTATGACGTAATTCATAAGATAAAGCATCCAAATCCAAAGTTGAGAGCAGATCATAAATAGCTTCTGCCCCCATCTTAGCAATAAACTTATTCGGATCTGTATCTTCCAAATATTGGTTTTCTTTAGGAAGTGTATCCAAGATATCCAAATACTCTTCTTCAGAAAGCAAATCATATTTATTAATGCCATCTTCAGCCTTCACACCCGGCTGAATAACCACATAACGTTCATAATATACAATAGCGTCTAGTTTCTTTGTAGGCAGCCCCAACAAATAACCGATCTTGTTCGGCAATGAACGAAAATACCAAATATGCGCTACAGGCACAACTAACTGAATATGTCCCATACGTTCACGACGGACCTTCTTTTCAGTCACTTCAACGCCACATCGGTCACAAACAATACCTTTATAACGGATACGTTTGTACTTACCGCAATGACATTCGTAATCTTTCACCGGACCGAAAATACGCTCGCAGAACAAACCATCACGTTCCGGTTTGTAAGTACGGTAGTTGATCGTTTCAGGCTTCAACACCTCACCGCTCGAATTCTCAAGGATTTCTTCGGGTGAAGCCAAGCCAATTGAGATTTTCGAGAAATTACTCTTTATCTTAGTTTCTTTTCTAAAAGCCATACTTCCTTATTTATAATGTAAAGAGTTATATTTTTTTATTATTCAAGGTTGATACTCAAGCCAAGACCTCTCAGTTCGTGTAACAATACATTCAGAGATTCGGGGATACCCGGAGTTGGCATAGGTTCACCTTTCACAATAGCTTCGTAAGCCTTTGAGCGTCCTACAACGTCATCAGACTTAATGGTCAGAATTTCCTGTAAGATATGTGCTGCGCCGAATGCTTCAAGCGCCCAAACTTCCATTTCTCCGAAACGCTGACCACCGAACTGTGCCTTACCACCAAGCGGCTGCTGAGTAATAAGGGAGTACGGACCGATAGAACGGGCATGCATCTTATCTTCAACCATGTGCCCTAGTTTCAACATATAAGTTACACCCACTGTTGCAGGTTGGTCAAAGCGTTCACCTGTACCACCATCACAAAGATAAGTCTTACAATAACGAGGCAATCCAGCTTTATCTGTCCATTCATTTAAATCATCCATAGAAGCACCATCAAAAATAGGAGTAGCAAATTTCACACCCAACTCTTTTCCGGCACGACCTAATACGGCTTCGAAAATCTGACCAATATTCATACGAGAAGGCACACCCAACGGATTCAATACGATATCTACTGGAGTACCATCTGCTAAGAACGGCATATCTTCCTGACGAACCACACGAGAAACAATACCCTTGTTACCGTGACGTCCCGCCATCTTATCACCTACACCAATCTTACGCTTCTTGGCAATATAAACCTTAGCCATCTGAATAATGCCCGCAGGAAGTTCATCACCGATAGTGATAGCAAACTTCTTACGCTTTAATTCAGCATCCAATTCTTTATATTTCTTCAAATAATTCATCACCAAGTCGCGAATCATATCATTCTTATGAGCATCAGCTGTCCACTTGCTCAACTGGATAATAGTATAATCCAATGATTCCAAATCGCGTTTGGTGAACTTCGCCCCCTTGGCAATAACTTCCGTTCCCAAATAATCTTTCACTCCTTGGGAAACCTTACCATTAGTCAAAACCAATAGTTTCTCAATCAAAATATCTTTCAGTTTTGCTGCCTTTTCTTCGAATTCATCATTCAGTTTAGGCAGAATAGCCTTATCGGCATTCTTCTCACTTCTACTCTTGATAACACGTGAGAACAACTTCTTGTCAATAACGACACCACGTAATGACGGAGAAGCTTTCAATGAAGCATCCTTCACATCACCTGCCTTATCACCGAAAATAGCACGAAGCAATTTTTCTTCCGGAGAAGGATCTGATTCACCTTTCGGAGTAATCTTACCAATCAAGATATCACCCGGTTCGATACGTGCACCTACACGTACAATACCGTTTTCATCCAAATCTTTGGTAGCTTCTTCACTCACATTAGGAATATCAGAAGTTAATTCTTCCATACCGCGTTTCGTTTCGCGGACCTCCAAAATATATTCATCAACGTGTACAGAAGTCAGCAAGTCCTCACGTACAACGCGTTCATTCAATACAATAGCATCCTCGTAATTATAACCTTTCCAAGGCATATAAGCCACCAACAGGTTTTTACCCAATGCAAGCTCACCACCCTGAGTTGAATATCCTTCAGTCAGGATATCACCCTTCTTCACACGTTGGCCCTTATCACAAGTAGGACGAAGGTCAATAGTCATGCTTTGGTTGGTTTTACGGAATTTAGGAATTCTATATTCTTTCAAAGCAGGTTCGAAGCTTACGAATTCCTCATCTTCATTTCTATCGTACAGGATACGGATAGTCGTTGCATCTACATATTCTACAACACCATCACCTTCTGCAGCAATCTGAGTACGAGAGTCTTCAACCAATTGTTTTTCAATACCTGTGCCTACGATAGGAGCTTCTGTACGCAACAAAGGAACTGCCTGGCGCATCATATTCGATCCCATCAATGCACGGTTAGCATCGTCATGTTCCAAGAACGGAATCAAAGAAGCAGCAATAGAAGCGATCTGCTGTGGAGAAACATCCATTAACTCTACTTGGTCAGGAGTAACAACCGGATAATCAGCATCACGGCGGGCTTTTACTTTCTCACGAACAAATTTACCTTCATCATCCAACGGGGCATTACCCTGAGCGATAATCTTATCCTCTTCTTCTTCGGCTGTCAGATATTCAATACCTTCATCAGATATATCCACCTTACCATCAGCTACTTTACGATAAGGAGTTGAAATAAAGCCAAGCTCATTAATCTTAGCATACACACACAAAGAAGAAATCAAACCGATATTCGGACCTTCAGGAGTTTCGATCGGACATAAACGACCATAGTGAGTATAGTGTACGTCACGAACCTCGAAACCGGCACGCTCACGTGACAAACCACCAGGACCTAACGCTGACAAACGACGCTTGCAAGTGATTTCAGCCAACGGATTAGTCTGATCCATGAACTGAGACAAAGCATTTGTACCAAAGAATGAATTGATAACAGAAGAAATTGTCTTTGCATTAATCAAATCAATCGGTGTAAACACTTCATTGTCACGTACGTTCATACGTTCACGTATAGTACGAGACATACGTGCCAAACCAATCGCAAACTGGTTAGACAACTGCTCGCCTACCGTACGTACACGGCGGTTGCTCAAGTGGTCAATATCATCAACATCCGCTTTAGAATTAATCAACTCAATCAGATACTTGATGATTTCAATAATATCTTGTTTTGTCAATACCTTCACATCCATATCCGTAGTCAGACCCAACTTTTTGTTGATTCTATAGCGGCCTACTTCACCAAGGTCATATCTTTTTTCAGAGAAGAACAGGTTGTTGATAACCTCACGGGCACTGGCATCATCAGCCGGGTCTGCATTACGCAACTGGCGGTAGATATAAAGCACAGCCTCTTTTTCAGAGTTACTCGGGTCTTTCTGAAGAGTATTAAATATAATAGAATAGTCGGATGAATTCGCCTCTTCCTTGTGAACAAGGATATTCTGAACGCCTGAATCAATAATTTCATCGATATGCTCCTCTTCAATTACAGTTTCACGGTCGATGATAACCTCATTACGTTCAATAGAAACTACTTCACCAGTGTCTTCATCTACGAAATCTTCTGTCCATGTTTTCAAAACACGAGCAGCGAGTTTTCTTCCTACGACTTTCTTCAAATTAGTCTTGTTAACTTTAACGTCTTCAGCCAAGTTAAAGATTTCGAGGATATCTTTATCATTTTCAAAGCCTACAGCTCTTAGCAGAGTAGTAACAGGCAATTTCTTTTTACGGTCGATATACGCATACATCACATTATTGATGTCTGTTGCGAATTCGATCCATGAACCTTTGAACGGGATAATACGGGCAGAATACAATTTCGTACCGTTAGCATGTACGCTCTGACCAAAGAATACCCCCGGAGAACGATGCAACTGAGAAACGACTACACGTTCTGCACCATTAATTACAAAAGTTCCTTTCGGAGTCATATACGGAATAGGACCCAGATAAACATCCTGAATGACTGTGTCAAAATCTTCATGATCAGGATCAGTACAATACAGCTTCAATTTCGCCTTCAAGGGCACGCTGTATGTGAGGCCACGCTCCAGACACTCGTCTATTGAATAGTGAGGCGGGTCAATGTAATAGTCCAAGAATTCAAGGACAAAGTTATTACGAGTGTCAGCGATAGGGAAGTTTTCAGCAAATACCTTGTACAGCCCGTCATTCTTACGTTTTTCGGGCGGGGTATCCAACTGTAAAAAGTCTTGGAATGACTTCAATTGCACTTCCAAGAAATCCGGATACTTCATCGGATTCTTAATGGAAGCAAAATTAACTCTTTGATTTTCAGTATTTGAAGACATTTGTTAATATTTTGTAGAACTTAATAATAATATAGACACAAAAAGGTTAAGAA
>UMIA01049107.1_pt1 | contig 12189 bp, 8 predicted proteins | sample 1965701 | NCBI WGS metagenome assembly UMIA01 (sample SAMEA4836113, study PRJEB28245) | human gut metagenome | biome: gut microbiome; material: fecal sample | place: Denmark | collected 2008 | reverse complement strand
TGTGTGTTCTATCTCTCCTTCTCCTTCGTAACACGCCATTATACCAACAAGGCGAAAGAAATTGCGAACGGCGACCCGAAAGTGGAACAAGACTACCTCGACTCTCTCTCCAATGAGAAAGTGTGGTTGGGTAACTGGACGCTGAAACAATGTCGTGAGATGGAGATTAGTTTAGGTTTGGACCTAAAAGGTGGTATGAACGTTATCCTTGAAGTTTCTGTACCTGATGTTATCAAAGCACTGGCTGACAACAAGCCGGATGAAGCTTTCAACAATGCATTGGCAGAAGCTGCAAAACAGGCTGTAAACAGTCAGGATGATATCATCACGCTATTTGTCAGAGAATACCACAAAGCTGCTCCTAACGCAAAACTTTCCGAACTCTTCGCAACACAACAGTTGAAAGACAAAGTTAACCAGAAATCATCGGATGCAGAAGTTGAAAAAGTATTGAGAGCAGAAGTAAAAGCTGCTGTTGAAAACTCATATAACGTACTTCGTACACGTATCGACCGTTTCGGTGTTGTTCAGCCGAATATCCAGAGCCTGGAAGACAAAATGGGTCGTATCATGGTGGAATTGCCGGGTATCAAAGAGCCGGAACGTGTGAGAAAACTTCTCCAAGGTTCTGCTAACCTGGAATTCTGGGAAACTTATACAGCTAAAGAAGTTCTTCCTGCTATGCAATCTGCTGATGCTAAATTGCGCGCTGTATTAGCGCAGGAGACAGGTGCAGACTCTACCGCTGTAGATTCCACCAAAGAAGCTCCGCTTGCAGAAGCTACTCCGGCCAAGAAAAGCGTAAGTGCTGCCGACAGTCTTGCTGCTGCCCTGAAAGGAGATGCTACAACTACTGAAGATAATTCAACAGCTAACCTGGCAGAAATTAAAAAGCAATACCCTCTGTTGGCTATCCTGCAGTTGAACTCTAGCGGACAAGGTCCTGTGATCGGTTACGCTAACTACAAAGACACTGCTGATATCAACAAATATCTGGCTATGCCGGAAGTTAAAGCAGAACTCCCGAAAGACCTTCGTTTGAAATGGGGTGTTTCTCCTTCTGAATTTGACAAGAAAGGACAGACGTTCGAATTATATGCTATCAAGTCTACCGAACGCAACGGTAAAGCTCCGTTGGAAGGTGATGTAGTAACAGACGCGAAAGATGAATTCGACCAATACAGCAAACCGGCTGTCAGCATGACAATGAACTCTGACGGTGCACGTCGTTGGGCACAGCTGACCAAACAGAACATCGGTCGTTCTATCGCTATCGTTCTTGACAACTATGTATATTCTGCACCAAACGTAAACTCTGAAATCACAGGTGGACGTTCACAGATTACAGGTCATTTCACTCCTGAACAGGCAAAGGACTTAGCAAACGTATTGAAATCAGGTAAGATGCCGGCTCCGGCTCACATCGTACAGGAAGACATCGTTGGTCCGTCATTGGGTCAGGAATCTATCAATGCAGGTGTATTCTCATTCGTAGTGGCTCTGATTCTGTTGATGATCTATATGTGTATGATGTACGGCTTCATACCGGGTATGATTGCCAATGGTGCATTGTTCCTGAACTTCTTCTTCGTATTAGGTGTCCTCTCCTCCTTCCAGGCAGCATTGACAATGTCCGGTATTGCCGGTATGGTGTTGTCACTAGGTATGGCAGTGGATGCGAACGTACTTATCTACGAACGTACTAAAGAAGAACTTCGTGCCGGTAAAGGTGTGAAGAAAGCACTTGCTGACGGTTATTCCAACGCATTCTCCGCTATCTTCGACTCGAACCTGACATCCATCATCACAGGTGTCATTCTGTTTAACTTCGGTACCGGTCCGATCCGTGGTTTTGCTACGACATTGATTATCGGTATTCTAGTATCCTTCTTCACCGCTGTGTTCATGACCCGTATAGTTTACGAACACTTCATGAACAAGGACAAACTATTGAACCTTACATTCACAACCCCTGTTTCAAGAAACTTGATGACCAACACACGTTTTGATTTTATGGGAACAAACAAAAAATCCCTTATCATCACTGTAGCCATCATCCTCGTTTGTATCGGTTCATTTGCCATGCGCGGTTTAAGCCAGAGTATCGACTTTACCGGTGGACGTAACTTCAAGGTACAGTTCGAGAATCCGGTAGAACCCGAACAGATTCGTGAATTGATCTCCAGCAAGTTCGGTGATGCTAACGTTAGTGTTATCGCTATCGGTACAGATAAGAAAACTGTACGTATCAGCACCAACTACCGTATTGAAGATGCAGGAAACGATGTTGACTCTCAAATCGAAGCATATTTATATGAGACTTTGAAACCTGTGCTGACTCAAAACATCACTCTAGCTACCTTTATCGACCGTGACAATCACACTGGTGGTAGTATTGTAAGTTCTCAAAAAGTGGGTCCGAGTATCGCAGACGATATCAAAACAGGTGCCATCTATTCCGTAGTACTGGCTTTGATCGCTATCGGTCTGTATATCTTAATCCGTTTCCGTAACATCGCATATAGTATTGGCTCTATCGTAGCTCTATCATGCGATACCATCATGATTATCGGTGCTTACTCATTGTTATGGGGTATCGTTCCATTCTCACTGGAAATTGACCAAACGTTTATCGGTGCTATCCTGACAGCTATCGGTTACTCTATCAATGACAAGGTGGTAATCTTCGACCGTGTACGTGAGTTCTTCGGCCTGTATCCGAAACGTGACAAACGTCAGTTGTTCAATGATTCATTGAATACTACACTTGCACGTACTATCAATACATCATTAAGTACATTGATCGTATTGCTGTGTATCTTCATCCTTGGCGGTGATTCAATCCGCAGCTTTGCATTCGCAATGATCTTGGGTGTTGTTATCGGTACATTGTCATCACTGTTCATTGCATCTCCGATTGCATACAACATGATGAAGAACAAAAAAGTCGTACCAGTAACTACGGAAGAATAATAAATTCCAAAAATAGAAAAAGCCTCTTCCGAACATTCGGTAGAGGCTTTTTCTATTGATTATTAAAACAAATAGAAGCTATAAGACGTTCATCTTAAAAGAAGCCATTGTTAAACTCAAAACCAGATACGATATGAAAGCAAAACAAAACAACTTCTCACAGATTCTTCGTAGTAGCCCCGAGGGGAATCGAACCCCTATCTAAAGTTTAGGAAAGTCTTGTTCTAACTCTAATAATCAGTGGATTACAACGGATATTGTGATTTTTGTAGAATATTTGTAGAAATAGTATAATAATTAGGCTTTCTACAAAGAAAATGGAAAACCCCACTTCTACAAAAAGAAGCGAGGTTTTCACTAATGCAACACCGATATAAATTCGGCACTGCAAAGATACAAAAAACGTGCGTACTTCTCAGTATGCACGTTCTGAAATGAAAAAAGTATTCTACAAAAGCTATTTTTTTAGCTCTATATATTCAGTATATGTAATTTTGTTGTGTGGATTTGAATTTACAACATCCATCTTTATAGCCTTCACCCCAAATCGGAAGAAAAGAAACTTTTTCGGTATCTTGTGTATGATATGGTGTAATGTATCGGCACTTTCTATCTTAGCGAATAATACCCCTTTATCAATAGTTCCCCTTAAATCTATCCAAGAATCACGCCATCGAAAATTTAAAAGAGTATCAAGCTGGTTGCGATACACTATGCTATCACGTACTTTTGTTTCTATTTCTATTTCCGTTTTAGTGGCTGTTGTTGTAGCTGCCTGAATGCGTTTGAGCTTTATATTCAAATCATCTACTGTTTTGGTAAGATCCTTGTTTTTCTTTTCCAACTCATTTTTCGTCAATTCCAGCCTTAAAACAGAAGTAGCGTTTTTCCCTGCTTCCGTTTTGTAGTGTTCCACATCTGAAAGTAATGCTGCTTGATTACTATCCAAGCGATCACGTTCTTTCCTTACGCTATCCAATCGTTTAAACAGAAAGATATTTGTTCCTACGAGCAAAACAAGCGCAATAAATAAAAATTTACGCATACTCTTCTATATATTTAAGGATTGAATCAACGTGCAACTGGATAATTTGAGCCTTTCCTTCAGGAGATAGTAGAAACTTGCAATCTGTTTCATTATCCATAAAGAAGTTTTCCGTTAAAACAGCCGGGCATGAAGTCTTTTTGAGAATGTAGAAATTATTTTCCCAATCTCCATCCCCATCCGACCAATCACCTCTAATTTTCCAAGTTCCTCCAAACATTCTATTAGCCATATCCCAGAAAACTTGCGCCAAATCATCAGCTTTTGTTTTTCCAGGACTGGTATGTATTTCCCATCCTGTACCCTTGCCAGTTCCAGAAGCGTTACAATGAATAGAAACAAGAAGCGTTTTTGTCTTACCGTATCGGGCTGCTATCTCGTTTGCTCTTCTGGCTCTTTCTGCTAAAGGTACGTCTATATTTTCCTTTACCAACAATTCGGCATCTATACCTTTTGCTCGTAATTGGTTATATACGCCTTTGGCAATTTCTCTGGCATATTCCCACTCAAATAACTGTGATCCGTCCGACCACTTCGGAGATCTTTTACCTGGTGTATTTTCTCCGTGTCCGTTGTCTAATAATACTTTCATACGTTTTTATTTTCATTTTTTTCGCTTAAACATTTAGTTACTCCAGCCGAAGCAAACAAAGCAGTGATAGCACCGACAAAAGCCGATAATCCCATAAGATCGGTTTTGATAGACTTGTTTACGATTACTTCATAAACCAAAATAAAACCGACAATAAGCAGAAGGAAGCACCCCATTAAGGTAACGGCAACAAGAAAAAAACTCTTGCTACTGTGCCCTGATCCATTTTTGATAAGTTCTTTCAGATATTCTGTTACTCTCATAACTTGCGCTCTTTTACTTCTGGAAGGATATACTGAATGTGCATGGCTGCAAAATGAAGTTTTTTCCTGATTGCTTCCTCATCAAAATCATCAGGGATGGATTCTGTAAAATCACAGACCAAAGAACCAACCCAATCATGGGTAGTATCATGTAATTTTTGAACGATTAAAGACTGTGTTCCATTGGAGCTAAACATAGCCTTTGCACGTGTTCCATTCAAACTATCAATATCACGTATCAGCATAAGTTCATTTCGAGCCATTGAAGCCGTAAACTTTGGAAGTTCAGACATCTTAATATCTTGCCAAAAGTCACTAATACGGGCAACCCCTTTAGCGGTAACTTCATACAAGATTGTGAGATAATGATTATCTCCTAAAGGATATGGTTGTATAATATACACACGATCACATGAAAGATCATTCAACACTTTATGAATTTCACCATACACACGAGCAGAGTTTTCACTTCTGCGAGTGCTTTTTCTTTCTAATTGTCTTTCAAGTTCTTTAGCCTTAATATCAGCAAGCCGATTATGCTTTAACTGATTATACGCAAACCAGCCCGTACCCAAAGCTGTTATACACGCAAATAATGCTGCCCAATCCATATTTTATTAAGTTATTGATTAATAACTGCAAATATAATTTATTTGGTGTATATATACACCATTTGATACAGAGAATTATATTTTTGAAGCTATTAAGGCTTCCAATTTGTTTATTTCATCCCGTACACTCTGCCTTTGCTGGTGAAGATTCTCTATATCATACGGCATATCAAGCCCGATTAAAGAAGCCTCATAACATTTCGTTATACGATAATCACCTATAACGCTGTCATTGCTGGTAAGAGAGGCTTTCAGTTCATCTATCTTATTCCGAACAAGTTTAGCGTTAAATCTTTGCTCGTATTTATAGCTTATTTTATCTCCAGCGTCATAAGGTACAATACGAACACTATAGTATTCAGGACATTGTAATTTAGTATCATCCACAAGCTCTACATGTTTCCATCCTAAAGCGGACAACTCAGCTTGTTGCTCCTGGATTGATACTATTCTCGTTTCAATCTCTCCAGTTTCTTCATTTTTAAACTTCTCACTGTATTCCTCTAAAAATTTAGAAACAAGAGATCCGTTTTCGTCTATATAGCCATATTCAATCATAATATTAAAATTTATATCTACTAACTAACCATGCTGATTTTTTTACACCATCGACATACCCCACTGTAAAATGGAATATAGCACCCTGACCTTCGCCAATATCATAATAATCATTTTGGGTGTGATCATCATACAACACATTTCCGCTACGTGGGTAAACTCTCATATATCCTGTCCACCATTGCTTAAAAAATATAGTCCTACCAATCACACCATCAGAAGGGAGGTAAACGATTTGCTGGTTTCTTGAATATCCAATAACCAAGCTGTCTATTTCAGACAAATAAACAGAAGAAGAGCTTTCTTCTATAGCCTTTCTATGTAAAAATAGACCTGCTGCCATCAAATTCTGGAAGAAGCCACCATAAGCGGGGGCTGTGCCACTGTTTGAAGCTCTACCATATACGCCAGCTAAAAAGTTTTCATTGTTCCAATCACTTTTATTCACAGTACCAAATCCAAGCCCTACGATAGAAGCCTTATGCGTATAACCCAAAATAGCCGAAACAGCTTGTGTTTCTGCATTATTACAAAAGATACCCGTAGGCGACATATAGGCTACACGGCTATTGCTTTTACTTCGGGCTTCAATCAAGCCGTTATTCGCATCTATCGTAATTTTAGATCCCTGATATTGGCTTTCTGAATAATCACCACCAGAACGGCTGGATTCTATCAATATACGAGCCATAGAAGCATCAAGAATGATCTTATTACCATCCAAGAGTGTAGAAACAATCTTTCCACCACTCATAAACCAATCTCCGATATTAGCACCCTCAGCCAATAGCAAATTAGTTGCTATACTCTCAAACTCAGCACCGAAATCATTCCAATAAGCAGTATCGGTAGGTACATGATTTTGAAAGCCATTTCCGGCATCCACTCTGGCAACATAATAGTGTCCGTTATATTTTACTGCATCTACACGCTTTGAAGTACCATAGTAAACTTTAGAGCTGCCATAGACACCACGATAAACCATAGTCGGACCAGTATCTCCATTTCTACCATCCACTCCATCATACGGAGTTTGCCGGGCTGGTGTACTCCAGTTCTGTATCAATGAATTTGTTTCACCATTGATTTTTGCTACTGTAAACCATAAGTATTGCAAGTTTCCTACAGTTGGAACGGTTGTGCTCCATCCCGAAGGATTACGGCTCGTTTTACTCAGTGAAGGCGGTGTACTTCTGGAGCCATTAACAGCGTACCGATATTCAAAATAATCACCATTTATACCATCATCCCCAGTTTCTCCTTTTTCTCCAGTAACACAAATAGCCTCTGTAGTAATGCTGTTGCCGTTTGTGTAATTAATAACGGATCGTGTCCATATATACCAACCATTTTTCCAAGTTGGACGTGAATTAGACCAGCTACCATTTAAAAGGGAAGTTGCAGAGGATGATAAATAATATTGCTCAATTATTGAACTTATACCATTGCCTGTTTCTCCCTTGCCACCTGTGATACAAGCTGCATCTGTATATACTATGTCGCCATCCGTGTAAACAACTTTAGTTTTACTCCAAATGTAATATCCATCTTTCCAGGCTGGAGCTGTTGTCTGCCAACCGGATGTTGGTGCTGTAGTATTACTGGATGATATGGCATACAGAACGTCTGTATTTGAAATACCCACACCTCTTTGGGCTACAATAATCCAATAGTTACTATTATTTGGAGAAATACCTTTAACGGGATTCTTTGATACAAAACGATACATAGAATAGCCAGTTCCATCATCATAGATAACCTCATCACCCCAATAATAGGTATAAGAGTTGTCATATACGCCACGAAAACAACCTATAGGGCTTTCATCGCCACTTTCACTTTGCACGATTGTGCCTTTCAGACGTAATTTTTTATCTCCTTTGGTATTCCAATCAAAATAGCTGTCTGAATTTCCTACACGAAAAGCGTTATTCACAAAGTCCATGAAATTTAGCCCATCGCTTGAAACGATTCTGTCTGTAGTTATTCTTCCTGGAAGTATCTCTGTAAATCCGAATAGTTCGACAAAAGAACGATCCTCTTCAAATTCACTGTTTAGAATACCTACAAGGAAATGATAATAACCCTCTACACCTTCCAGCTTGATAGCGTTTTTACTTAAGACGTATGATCCAGTAGTGCCATTTTTATTAGCCTTCACATAGAGATAATACCCTACTGTTTCTGTTAAGGTTGGAGAAGTATATTTTTCAATATCCCAAAACTTATACTCACTGGCTTTATGCCCAGAGGAAAGTGTATCAATCCCGATAGTCATGTGCTGTAATATTCCACCTGGAGCCGAAAGCACTTTCTTTTTGCTGTCATAGGTAACGAGATATTCTACTTGTGTCGGATTGGTTTTGTTGTTCACGAAACGGAACTGCAAACTTTCATCGCCAACAAGCAAACTCATTGTTTGTACCGAAATCGGACTGATAGAACCTGAGAAATGCAAAAGAGCGTCATTCAACATTGAAATAGTTTCTTTTGCATCCCTGAAACGTCTTTTTGTAAACTGAATAGAGTTTTTATATTGGTTATCAGTTTTAACCTCGTTACTCTCTATCTTGTTTAATTCGCTTGAAACCGTTGCGCCAGTAGTCGTATTGGATAATTCAATAATCGGGCTGTAAGGTCTGTGTATATACTCCTTAATACTGGTAATCCTTATCTTTATACCTTCTGGTATGAATTGCGGATCTTTAAAGAGTATGTAACCGCCCAATTTTATTTTGCCACCAATAGAGAGCCAACGCTTTTTGGAATAAATGCTATCCAATTCTCCTTTGAAAGTGAATTTTGGATCTTCATTCTCATAAAGATATTTGGCTGCTTCCCTGAACATATCCCAGCTTGCACCTTCTTTCGTTGAGTTATTGCAAATGTACGCATCCGGCAACTGTATTCCGAACACAGCGTATTTATCCCCCAGGTTAGGCTTATATATGTCATTGGGCATAATCTGACCGTCTATTTCTTGTGGAGTTATCAAGAATTTACGTTCTTTATGAACGTATTTAACTTCAAATTCTTTATTACTACCAGCAAGCATACCAGACTGAAATATAACAGTCATGTTATTACCTTCTATCACATAATCCTCAAAATTCAGATCATCAGGAATAGAACTATCTATAAAATCATAGAAATTCTTTTCTTTATCGGAAACAACAACATTAGAAACACTGCCTACTCTTTTAGGTGAAATATGAGAACAATCCAAACTATCCTCTTGAACATCCGTAAGGGTTGTATCAGCCCGTTTTATATACAAGCCTTCCGCATCCGAAACGTAAGCACGCCCTTCATACTCCAATCTTTGATTTTTGGGCAAAAGCAATTCCTTAGATCCATATTTGCTAAAGTCTATATTCTGCTCCCCACCTTGAACGTACAATATGGTAACTGGTCTATTTCCGTCCTTGTTGGAGCGTCCTAAACCTGGAACAAAACCTTTATCTTTCCCATATTCAAGAGGCAAAGGTTCACCCTTGTTATATTCAACTTTACGCAAGTGTATTGTTTTGATAGCCGGATCTATTTCATACTCCGTCTTAAAGGTATCGGCAATAGTAGGCAAAGCTTCACTACAAAAGATATGGTTGTAGTTAATAGTCTTTTCTTCTGCTTCAATACATTCGCCAACTTTCCAACCGCTATCTCTCATGTTGAGATTATCTACAATCAACTGTAGATGCTCGTGAGGCTTTGCAGTGTAATCGAACTTCAAACGCTTAGAAACAATATCCCGGCATTTGTATTTACCCAATATTGCGCCTATGTCATACATTACAAGAGTGTATTCAAAATTCCGACTGCTTTTCTTCTTGAAGTCGTCAGGATCCATAAGGTAGTAAGTGATATTCTTGTAGATACAATAAGCTCCTACGGGAATGTTTATGAACTCTTCACTGGCAAAGTACAGATAAAGAGTGCCTACATTCTGTAAAGCCGTATATCGGTAGCTGCTTGTATCTACCAGAATATCAATCTCCTTGTTGTTGAAATGTATTTTCATGTTTACTAAGTGAATTGATAGATCTTACCATTTCCGCATTTCATCCCTTTAATCGTAGTGCTGAAAGGGAAAGCGTCTTTGGGGATCTGATCCAAAGTTTTCTTTAAAGAAGCTGCGTTTGTGAAAAACTTACCATCCGCACCATTGCTATGTTTAAATTTCACAAGGTATCTTCCTTCACCGTGCGAAGTCTTTACATCTGGAATGAAATCTTCTACAATGATCTCACAGTTCAGCACGTCCGAAATAGAAACCTGGCTACAGTTGAACATTTTACGTTCATCTTGTACGGTTACACCTAACTCACTAAACTTTCTCATCACAATATAATATTAAGTTCCTTACAATCGTTATCTATCATTTCTTTGATAGCTTTTCTCTTTTGCAAATATTCCTTGTAATCATTGGTAGCTGATTTTTCAGTGAGAATACCGAGCTGGGCAGCGTTATAATCATTGATAATTTTGGCTTCTTTATCCGAATCCCACAAATGGGTAATAACTGCCTTTTTTAGCTTATCATTTGTAACCATTCCCCAAACAACAACTTCGTTACAAGTCCATTTTGTAGTTTGCCCATTATCTCCAGCTTCTCCAAAATGGTTTTCTACTTGAACTTCCTGAATATCCCAACGGTATGTGTAAGAACCATTCCCGTTAGCCTCTAACTTAGAAGGCTTAAAATCGTAGTGTATCATATACTTGCTTTTTAATTATTGTTTTTAATAGATGCTTAGAATTACTGTATTTAGCCCAGCCAAACCAACTGCAAATAACTTGCTTGTATTCCATATCGGAAATGTGCTTTTTCTTATTCAGCTTGGCTGCCTTCCTACATAGGTTCTTTTTGATTCCCTTCCGAATAAGGGTATGGGTATGGTAAAAGACATACCCGACAAAATCAATACCTCTATGGCTATCAATTTTGAATACTTGAAACTTCCATTTCTTTTTTCCAGTTTTAGGATCCACTTTACGAAGTGATAGCTTTAAATTGTCATGCAGATATTCTTCAATCTCTATACGGAGTTTGTGAAGCTGTTTAGGATCATCGCCTAAAATCACAATATCATCTGCATACCTAAAGTAATATCTTACCTTCTTAACCTCCTTTATCCAGTGATCGAAGTAAGCCAGATAAATATTAGCAAAATACTGACTTAGATAGTTCCCTATGGGTACGCCATCGGCACTGTCTATAATCACGTCAAGCAACCAAAGCAGATCTTTATCTTTGATTTTCTTCCGTAATATTGTTTTCAAAATATCATGGTCTATACTTGGATAGAACTTCACTATATCCATTTTCAAGCAGTAAGTAGTGTGTTCTGGATCTTCTTTCAAAGCCTTCTTTACTTTATCTGCTGCTTTATGAATACCACGATCCTTAATGCAAGAATAGGTATCTTCTGTAAATAAGGACACCCATATAGGCTCCAGAATATTCATAATGGCATGGTGCAAGATTCTATCAGGATAATAAGGCAAACGGTAAATAAGCCGTTCTTTGGGATCTCTGATTATAAATACTTCATATTTAGAATTTACAAAAGTCTTGTTTTTCAAAGATTCGTGAAGAGCCAGTATGTTTGCTTCCCTATTCCTATCGTGTCGTTTGACACCATAAGAACGCAACTTGCCTTTTCTGGCTTTTTCATCAGCCAGGCGCAAGTTGTCAAGTGAAATAATTTGCTCGTATAAATTACTTAATCTCTTCATATTCTTTGTTTTTCGTACTCAGAGCCTTCGGTTTCCCTACCAGCACCTTTATGAGTTATGTTATCTTCTACCAATAGGTAAGGTCGTTGCTTCGTATGTTGAGTTAATTTTGAAAAATCATAGCTGAGAGCTGACATTCGCATTCGTATTCGAGGGGGTGTTATTCGTATTCGCATAACCGAAGCCTGCATGATCGCCATTATTCGTATTACCGCTGAAAAGGACACCCACCAGCAACCAACCTATATTTATTTGTTTATTAATCATTTAAGTTTTGCAGTCTAAACCTGGCTCGCTTCACGATTCAGGAATAAAACAAAGCCGAGAGCCGACATACGCATGCGAATTCGAGGGGGCGTAATTCGTACTCGCATAACCGAAGCCCGCATGAGCGCCATAATTCGCACT
>UMIA01016801.1_pt1 | contig 12234 bp, 9 predicted proteins | sample 1965701 | NCBI WGS metagenome assembly UMIA01 (sample SAMEA4836113, study PRJEB28245) | human gut metagenome | biome: gut microbiome; material: fecal sample | place: Denmark | collected 2008 | reverse complement strand
CCATTCAAGCGCGCTACCAAAACTGCGCTACACCCGGATATCGCGTCCGCCTCCCTACCGAAGCGTGGCGACAGGAGATATTATACGCGAAATAAGGGTGTTTGTCAACAGTTTTTTGAAAGTTTTGCAGCTTTTTGTAAAACGAGCGGATGTGCGTTATTTCTTTTTCGTCTTCTTGGCGGGAGCATTTACGGCGGCCTCGGCTTCCTGCGTGCGCAGGAGCTTATCCTTTTCCAAAAGCAGCTTCAGGTACTGGCCGGTGAAGCTGCCCTCCACCTCAGCCACCTGCTCCGGGGTGCCCTCGGCGACGATGAGGCCGCCCGCGCTGCCGCCTTCGGGGCCGAGGTCGATGATGTGGTCGGCACACTTGATGAGGTCGAGGTTGTGCTCGATGACAATGACGGTGTTGCCCGCATCCACCAGCTTCTGCAGCACTTCGATCAGGCGGTGGACATCCGCGATGTGCAGACCGGTGGTCGGCTCGTCGAGGATGTAGACCGTCTTGCCGGTGCCGCGGCGGGCCAGCTCATTGGCCAGTTTGACGCGCTGGGCCTCGCCGCCGGAAAGGGTGGTCGCACTCTGGCCCAGCGTCACATAACCCAACCCCACGTCCAGCAGGGTCTGCAATTTGCGGGCGATCTTGGGCTGGTTGGCAAAGAAGACCACCGCCTCCTCCACGGTCATGTTCAGAACGTCGGAGATGGTCTTTTCCTTATACTTCACTTCCAGCGTCTCGCGGTTGTAGCGGGCACCCTTGCAGACTTCGCAGGGGACGTAGACGTCCGGCAGGAAGTGCATTTCGATCTGCAGGATGCCGTTGCCCTCACAGGCCTCGCAGCGGCCGCCCTTGACGTTGAAGCTGAACCGGCCGGGGCCGTAGCCGCGCATTTTAGCGTCCTGCGTTTCGGCAAAGACGGCGCGGATATCGTTGAACACCCCGGTGTAGGTGGCCGGATTGGAGCGGGGCGTGCGGCCGATGGGCTGCTGGTCGATGCCGATGACCTTATCGACAAATTCCAGCCCCTCTACCCCGTCGCATTTGCCCGCACGGGCGCGGGCACCGTTCAGCTCGCTGGCCAGCGTCTTGTACAGGATCTCGTTGATGAGGCTGGACTTGCCGGAGCCGGAAATGCCGGTGACGCAGATGAACTCACCCAGCGGGAAGCGGACGTCGATGTTGCGCAGATTGTTCTCCCGCGCCCCCCGGACGGTCAGGTAGTTGCCGCTGCCCGCGCGGCGGATCTCCGGCACGGCGATCCGCTTGCGGCCGGACAGGTAGTCGCCGGTGATGCTCCGCTTGGCCTTGCAGATGTCCTTGACGCTGCCCGCCGCCACGATCTCGCCGCCGTGAACGCCCGCGCCGGGGCCCACGTCCACGATATAGTCGGCGCTGCGCATGGTGTCTTCGTCGTGCTCGACCACGATGACCGTGTTGCCGAGATCCCGGAGGTTTTTCAGGGTCGCAATGAGCTTGTCGTTATCCCGCTGGTGCAGACCGATGCTCGGCTCATCCAGCACGTACAGCACTCCGGAAAGCGCACTGCCGATCTGGGTGGTCAGGCGGATGCGCTGACTTTCACCGCCGGAAAGGGTGCCCGCCGAGCGGGCCAGCGTCAGGTAATCCAGACCCACGCTCTGCAGGAATTGCAGCCGGTTCTTGATCTCCTTCATGATCTGGCCGCCGATCTGCCGCTGCTTTTCGGTCAGATTCGGCTCATTTTTTGCAATGAACTCCAGCTCCTCCCGGATGGACATCTCGCAGAATTCACTGATGTTCTTATCCCCGATGGTCACGGCCAGCACCACCGGCTTCAGGCGGCGGCCATGGCAGTCCGGGCACTCGACGCCGGACATGAAGCTGCCGATTTCTTCTTTCATCCACTCGCTGTTGGTCTCGCGGAAGCGGCGCTCCAAGTTCTCGACGATGCCCTCAAAGCTGTTATAGTAGACGCCGCTGCCGAACTCGTTGGTGCGGTGCATCTCGATCTTTTCGCCGTTGGTGCCGTAAAGGATAGCGTTCACGGCCTCGGTGCTCATCTCCTTGATGGGCGTATCCAGCGTGAAACCGTACTTTTTGCCAAGACCGAGGTAGTACATCTCGGACACCGACCCTTCGGCGTAGTACCAGCCGCTGGCCTTGATGGCCCCCTGCCGGATGGACAGGTTCCGGTTGGGCAGGATGCGCTCCTCGTCCACCCGCATAAACGTACCGAGGCCGGTGCACTTTTCGCACGCACCCAGCGGGTTGTTGAAGGAGAACAGCCGGGGCGACAGGTCGCTGATGGAGATGCCGTGCTCCGGGCAGGCGAAGTTCTGGCTGAAGGTCATGCACTCGCCGCCGATGACATCCACTTCGGCGATGCCGCCGGTGAGGGCCAGCGCCGTTTCCAGCGAATCGGCCAGACGGCCCCGGATGCCCTTGCGCATGGCGAGGCGGTCCACGACGATCTCGACGGTGTGCTTGATGTTCTTTTCCAGCGTGATCTCCTCATCGAGGTCGTAGAGATTTCCGTCGACGCGGACGCGGGAATAGCCGCCCCGCCGGGCCGCGTCCAGTTCCTTCTGCTGGGTGCCCTTGCGCTGGCGCACCACGGGGGCCAAGATCTGAAACTTTGTCCCCTCGTCCAGCTTCAGGACGGCGTCCACCATCTCGTCCACGGTCTGCTGGCTGATGACCCGGCCGCAGACCGGGCAGTGGGGCACGCCCACGCGGGCGTACAGCAGACGCAGATAATCATAAATTTCCGTCACGGTGCCCACGGTGGAGCGGGGGTTGTGGCTGGTGGTCTTCTGGTCGATGGAAATAGCCGGCGACAGACCGGTGATCTCGTCCACATCGGGCTTGTCCATCCGGCCAAGGAACATCCGGGCATAGCTGGACAGGCTCTCGACGTAGCGGCGCTGGCCGTCGGCGTAAATGGTATCGAAGGCAAGGCTCGACTTGCCCGAACCGGACAGGCCGGTCATGACGATGAGTTTTTCGCGCGGGAGGGTCAGATCTACGTTTTTCAGGTTGTGCTCCCGCGCCCCTTTGATGACGATCTTATCGTTTGCCAAGGTACTTTCTCCCTCTTCTCTGTGTCTGTGCATGGTTTTGCTTGCGCTCCGTTTCGGCGTCGGAGTCCACGGTGGGGTTCTCGCCCCGGCGCAGACGGTCGATCTGGTCGCGCAGGAAGGCCGCGTGCTCAAATTCCAGCAGCTTGGCGGCCTCCTTCATCTCGCGGGTCAGGCGCTCAATGGCCGCTTCGCGCTCCATCTTGCCCATCCGGCGGGTGTTCCGCTTCGCGTTCTCGGCCTTGTCGCTGATCTCGATGGAATCCGGGATGGCTTTCACGATGGTCTTGGGCACGATGCCGTGGGCCTCGTTGTAGGCCATCTGGATGGCGCGGCGGCGCTCGGTCTCGGTGATGGCGCGGTCCATGCTGTCCGTCACCTCGTCCGCATACATGATGACCAGACCTTCGGCGTTGCGGGCCGCGCGGCCGATGGTCTGGATGAGGCTCGTCTCGCTGCGCAGGAAGCCCTCCTTATCGGCGTCCAGAATGGCCACCAGACTGACCTCCGGCAGGTCGAGGCCCTCCCGCAGCAGGTTGATGCCCACCACCACGTCGATGGAGCCGAGGCGGAGGTCTTTGATGATCTCCATCCGCTCGAAGGTATCGACTTCGTGGTGCATATACTTGACCTTGACCCCCTGTTCCGTCAGGAAATCCGTCAGGTCCTCGGCCATTTTCTTGGTCAGGGTCGTCACCAGCACCCGCTCGTTCTTTGCGGTGCGGGCGTTGATCTCGCCCAGCAGGTCGGTGACCTGCCCTTCCACCGGGCGCACCGAGATGAGCGGGTCCAGAAGGCCGGTGGGCCGGATGACCTGCTGGGCCACTTGGGTGCTGTTCTGGCGCTCGTACTCGCCGGGGGTGGCCGAAACGAAGATCATCTGGTTCAGCTTCGACTCCACTTCCTCAAATTTCAGGGGGCGGTTGTCGAACGCCGAGGGCAGACGGAAGCCGTACTCCACCAGCGTTTTCTTGCGGGCATAGTCGCCGCCGTACATGGCGCGCACCTGCGGCAGGGTGACGTGGCTCTCATCCACAAAGAGGAGAAAATCCTCCGGGAAATAATCCAGCAGCGTGGTCGGCATACTGCCCGGCGCGCGGCCCGACAGCACCGCCGAATAGTTTTCGATGCCTTTGCACATGCCCACCTCGGTCAGCATCTCCATGTCGTAATTCGTCCGCTGCTGGATGCGCTGGGCCTCGATGAGCTTGCCCTCGGTGGTGAACTGCTTCACCTGCTGGTCGCACTCGGCGCGGATCTTTTCCAGCGCCTTCGCCTTTTTCTCGGCGCTGACGATGTAGTGGCTGGCCGGGAAGATGGCCACATGCTTGACCACATTCTGCTTGGCCCCCGTGACCGGGTTGAACTCGATGATGCGGTCGATCTCGTCCCCGAAAAACTCCACCCGGATGGCGAGGTCGCTCATATAGGCAAGGTAGATGTCCACCGTGTCGCCGTGGACCCGGAACTTGTTGCGGATAAAATTGATGTCGTTGCGCTCATATTGCAGCGTCACCAGCCGCTTGCACAGCTCATCCCGCTCCATTTCCATGCCGGGGCGGAGGCTGATGACCATGCTGCGGTAGTCGATGGGGTCGCCCAGCGAATAGATGCAGGACACCGACGCCACAATGATGACGTCCCGCCGCTCGGACAGAGCCGCCGTCGCCGAATGGCGCAGCCGGTCGATCTCGTCGTTGATAGCGCTGTCCTTTTCAATATAGGTGTCGGTGCTGGGGATATAGGCTTCCGGCTGGTAGTAATCGTAGTAGGAAACAAAATACTCCACCGCATTGTCCGGGAAAAAGGACCGGAACTCGGTGCAGAGCTGGGCCGCCAGCGTTTTGTTATGGGCCAGCACCAAGGTGGGGCGGTTGCACTGGGCGATGACGTTTGCCATCGTAAAAGTCTTGCCGCTTCCGGTGACGCCCAGCAGGGTCTGGCACCGGTCGCCGCGCTCCACTCCCTCCACAAGCTGCTGGATGGCCTGCGGCTGGTCGCCCGTCGGGGCATAGTTCGACACCAGATGGAACTTCTCGTCTGCCATCGCCGCACTCTCCTTTCTGTCAGAACCACAAATAGTTGTGCTTTTTCATGTTCAGTATAGCACAACTATTTTATATTGTAAACAGGAAAGTATATGCTGGCCGACCAGCCGCACGAGGGGAGTTTTACCGGCGAGTATCCGGGGGTGGGGACCCGGTGCAAAGCACTGGGGAGGGCATGGAATGCCCTTTGACTCGCCGGGAAAAGCTCCCGGAGATGCGGCAGATGCCGTTCAGTAAGGCCTCAGCATCTCCCCTGTTGCAAAGTCATAGAAGGGCAGCCGATTTTCATCCCGCATGGAGAAGTACTCGCTCTCGGTCAGGATAATGTGATCCCGCAGATGCACCCGGACCAGCCCCAGCGCCCGCACGATGTTCTCGGTGGCCTGAATGTCCTCCCGCGAGGGCAGGGCCATGCCGTTGGGATGGTTGTGGCAGAGCACCACGCTGTCCGTGCCGCCCTTCAGCGCCGCGGCCACCACGTCCTTGATGGCAAGGCTGACCCGGTCGCCGGTGCCGTCCTTGAGCCAGAGGGTCGCCTTGATGCGGCTGCGGCCGTCCAGCGCCAGCAGCAGTGCCCGCTCCTGCTCCGCTCCGGCAAATAACCGGAGAAGATAGACCGCCAGCTGCTCCGTGGTCTTGAAGCAGATCTTCCCGTTGGTGCGGCATTGGGTATAGTATCGGCTGACCGCCGGTAAAAGATGCAGCATCCGCGCTGTGGCGGGGCCGACGCCCTCCACCGTCAGCAGGTCTTCTTCGGTGGCTTCCAGCACCCCGGCAAAATCGCCGAACCGGCCCATGAGGTCATGGGCCAGTTGGTTCGTATCTTTCCGCGCGTTGGTGATGTACAGCAGGTATTCCAGCGCCTCATGGGGTTCCAGACTGTCGAAGCCCTGCTGCTCTACCCTCTTCCGCATCCGCTGGCGGTGCCCTTCGTGGGTCTTCTTTTCTTCGGCCATGGGTCGGCTCCTTTCGCGCATTCTTCCTTTTAATAGTACCCGATTTTTCCCAAAACACAAGAGTCCCGCCCAAATTTTCGCGTTGACTTCGCAAATCCGGTAGTTTATTATAGAAAAAGAGGACCCGATCCTTCGTACGGCCTCTCAGGCGCTTTGCGCCAGCTCCCCTTGCAGGGGAGTCCTTGGCATAAGGATAACCTCTTATTTTTGAATCAAAGGACTCTGTTTTATGAAACAATTTACCGCCACTGCCAACGACGAGGGAGTGCGTCTGTCCCGCTTTGTACAGAGCGTGACCCGCGATTTTCCCACCAGTCTGCTCTATAAAAGCTTCCGCAATAAGCGCATCAAGGTCAACGGCAAAAAGGGTGCCCCCGAAGACCGTCTCAAGGCCGGGGACCTCATTGAGCTGTACATCAACGACGAGTTTTTTCCGCCGGAAGGGGCAAAGCCCGCGCCGAAAGTGCCTAAGAAGCAGCCCAGCCAGCCCAAGGTGACCGTCATCTACGAGGATGAGAACATTGCCGTCCTCTATAAGCCCACCCACCTGCTCTGCCACAGCGACCGCACCGGCGACGCCAACCTCGTGGATGCGTTCATCCAGTACCTCGCGCAGAAAGGCGAGTACGACCCCCACGGTGAAAACCGCTTCAAGCCCGGCATCTGCAACCGGCTGGACCGCGGCACCGAGGGGCTGGTCATTGCGGCCAAGAGCTACGCCGCCCTGCGGGATATGAACGAGATCATCCGCACCGACCTGCTCAAAAAGGAATACTACACCATCACCGTGGGCATCCCCCAGAGCGGCCGGTTCACCGCGTGGTGGGAGCACGACGAAAAGAACAACAAGGTCAGCATCCACGCCCACCAGTCGCAGGATGAGCGCCGCAAGCAGATCATCACCGATGTGGACGTTCTGCGCACCGCCGGGCCCTTCGCGCTGTGCAAGATCGGCCTCATCACCGGGCGGACGCATCAAATTCGCGCCCACCTCGCCTACCTCGGCAAGCCGGTTCTGGGCGATATCAAATACGGCAACCGCAAGATGAACGAGCGCACCGGCACCAAGACCCAAGCCCTCTGCGCCGTCCGCATCCGTTTCCTCGACATCCCGGAGGAAAACACCCTGCATTACCTCTCCGGCAAGGTCATCAAGCTGAAAGACCCCCAGATCGTCAAACAGTTCGACGCGCTGGATAAGAACAAAGAAAACGCCCATGAATAACTGTTTTGTAGAGACCAGCCGTCTGCTGCTCCGACGGCTGGAAGAGGCCGATTTCCCGGCTTACGCCGCCTATGCCGTGGACGACGAGATGTCCCGGATGATGGGCCGCGCCTTTCTGCACGCTGAAACCGATATCCGCCAGAACTTCGACTGGCTCAAGGACAAGGAACCCCGCTGTTACGGCATCGTGGAAAAGGCCAACGAGCAGCTCATCGGCAACCTGAACATCGGTGCCCTCCCGGCTCCCCTTGCTGCCCTGCCGCAATTGCAGGGCAAACGCGGGCAGACGCTTTCCTTCTGCATCCGGCGGGAATCCCAGCGCAAAGGGTATGCCGCCGAATCCATCCGCGCCGTCATTGCCGAGCTTTTTGACGATGAACACTTCGATTTCGTCCAGTGCGGGTGTTATTCGTTCAACACGCCCTCCCGGATGTTGCAGGAACGGCTGGGCTTTCAATTTCTGGCCAGCCTCTGCGTTCCCACTCCGCAGGGCGAAGCACAGACCATCGAACACATTTTATGGAACCCAAGGAGGACTCCCATGTCTGATCTGAACGCCTATTTCAAAAGTGTCATCGACCAAGACACCGCTTCGGTCGTGCTGTGCGACCTGAACCATACCATCGTCTACATGAACCCCGCTGCCATCCGCAATTACGCCAAGCACGGCGGCGCGCAGCTCATCGGCCGCAGTCTGCTCCACTGCCACAATGCCAGCTCCAACAGCCGCATTCAGCAGGTCGTGGACTGGTTCGCGGCCAGCCCGGAGCACAACATCATCTACACCCATCACAACGAAAAGCAGAACAAGGACGTCTACATGGTCGCCCTGCGGGACGCCGACGGCACCCTCATCGGCTACTACGAGAAGCACGAGTTCCGCAGCCCGGAGACCATAGAGCGGTACGCCTTTTAAGAGAACGGGAGGTTCCCATGCAGAAGATCGACCCGGCCCGCTGGCCCCGCGCGGAAAAGTTCGGCTTTTTCTCGGCGGTGTCCCAGCCCTTTTACAGCGCCACCTTCCGGGTGGATGTGACCCGGCTCCACGCCTACACCAAGCGGCATGGCCTTTCGTTTTACTATGCGCTGGTCTATCTGGCTACGAACGCCGTCAATGCCGTGGAGAACTTCCGTTATACCGTCCGGGGCGGCGAGATTTTCCTGCTGGACGAGCGCATCCCCAGCTTCACCGATCTGAAACCCGGCAGCGAGGATTTTTACATCGTCACCCTGCCGCAGGAGCAGACGATGGAGCAGTTCTGCGCCGCCGCCAAGGCCCGCAGCGAGGCGCAGACCCACTTCCTCGACCAAGACGACAAGGAGCTGGACACCCTCATCTATTTTTCCTGCGTCCCGTGGCTGGACCTGACGGCCCTGACCAACGAGCGGGATTTTGACCGGGACGACAACATCCCCCGCATCGCGTGGGGGAAGTACGTGCCGGACGGCACCGGCCGCGAGACGCTGGGGATGTCTGTGGAAGTCAACCACCGCTTCCTCGACGGCGTGCATCTCGGTAAATTCTATCAGGCCCTTCAGGCGTCCATCGACGCGCTGGAGCCGTGAAAAAGGAGGCTGCGTATGTATCCCACCCGTGAAGAAGCCATTGCCCTGAAAGCCCATTTTGAGCAACTTGCCGGGCGCAGCATTTATGATGTTGTGGAAAGGGACATCTACCGTCCTTCCACGTAAGACAAAAGCCACGCTTTCGCGTGGCTTTTTCTATTTTTCTTATCGGTCCCACTTGTCGCAGAGGGCGTTGATCTGGTCGGCGAACTTGGCAAGGTCCTTGTTGGCCCCGCCCTCGTTGTGCTCGATGACCCGCAGCAGCCGCTTGCCCGCGCTGACGAGCCGCTGGAAGACGCTGGCGGCTCGGCTGGTTCCCTCGCTGGGCCGATGCTCGATGCGGGCCTTGGTGCCCTCCTGCACGCAGACGGCCCCTTCTGCCCCGATGACCCACTGGGCCCCGTTGTAGGGCGCACAGGCGGTGAAGCCTTCGTCGGTCAGGGTCTGGGCGAAGATATTCTCCACCTCGTCGTCGCCGTGGACGATGAACACCCGCTTGGGCTTGGGAGCAAAGGCGTTGATCCACGCCAGCAGACCGTTTTTGTCTGCATGACCGGAAAGGCCGGTGAGCTGGCAGATCTCCGCCTGAACCTCGATGGGTTCCCCGAACAGCTTGACGTCCGTCGCCCCTTCGATGAGGGTGCGGCCCAGCGTGCCGACGGCCTGATAGCCCACGAAGAGGATGGTGCACTCCGGCCGCCAGAGGTTGTGCTTGAGGTGGTGGCGGATACGGCCCGCCTCGCACATGCCGCTGGCCGAGAGGATGACCTTCGGTTCCCGGTCGGCGTTGATCATCCGGGATTCGTCGCTGGTCACGCTGACCCGCAGACCGGGGAACTGGATGGGGTCGATGCCCTTTGCCAGCAAAGCGCGGGTCTCGTCGTCAAAGCAGTCCGGGTCGGTATCCTTGAAGATGCGGGTCGCCTCGATGGCAAGGGGGCTGTCGATGTACACCGGGAAGTTGCCGTGGCCCTTCACAAGACCCTTTTCCTTGATCTCCCGGATGAAGTAGAGCAGCTCCTGCGTGCGGCCCACCGCGAAGCTGGGAATGACCACATTGCCGCCCCGGTCGAAGGTGCGCTGCAAAATTTTGGTCAGCTCCCCGACATAGTCCGGGCGGGGGCCGTGGAGCCGGTCGCCGTAGGTGGATTCCATCACAACGTAATCTGCGTCGGCGAGGTAGGTCGGGTCCTTGATGAGGGGCTGGTTCTGGTTGCCGATATCGCCGGAGAAGACGAGCTTGGTGGTGGTGCCGTTCTCGGTGACCCAGATCTCGATGCTGGACGAGCCGAGCAGATGGCCAACGTCCACAAACTCGATCTCCAAGCCCGGTGCCAGCTCGGTCTTTTTCCCGTACTCCACCCCGCGGAACAACCGGACGGCCGCCTCGGCGTCCTGAATGGTGTACATAGGTTCCACCGGTTCTGCACCGGAGCGCTTGCCCTTGCGGTTTTTCCACTCGGCCTCGAACTCCTGAATGTGGGCCGAGTCCCGCAGCATGATGCCGCACAGCTCCACCGTGGGGTCGGTGGCATAGATCCTGCCCCGGAACCCGTTGCGGACCAGCAGCGGCAGAAGGCCCGTATGGTCGATGTGGGCATGGGTGACCAGCACGCCATCGATCTCTCCGGGGGCCACAGGGATGGGCTGGTTTTCGTACATATCCTTGCCCTGCTCCATGCCGCAGTCGATGAGGTAGCGCTGCCCGGCCGCTTCCAGCAGCGTACAGCTGCCCGTTACCTCGTGGTTCGCGCCCAAAAACGTCAGTTTCATAGATTGCACCCCCTAAGTCGATGCTTTCTGCCGCCCGCTGCGCAGACCGGCGGAGCGAAGCGGAGAGAGTTCACCTACATTATACCATACTTTCGCCCTTCAAGCCGCCCAAATCACGGCGGGAATATCAAGCAAAACGCCGAATTCCTGAAAAAATTTTTATACAATCTTGACAAACCACCCCCAACTGAGATAAACTTAATTCGTATGACGTAACTTCTACACAGATTCAAAATAGAGAGGTTGTTATTTATGGTTCGTAACGATTTGCGCAACGTCGCCATTATCGCTCACGTTGACCACGGCAAGACCACGCTGGTGGACGCCATGCTGCGTCAGAGCGGCGCATTCCGCGACAATCAGGTCGTGGCAGAGCGTGTCATGGACAGCGGTGATATCGAGCGTGAGCGCGGCATTACCATTCTGGCCAAGAACTGCTCCTGCACCTATAAGGGTGTCAAGATCAACATCGTCGATACTCCGGGCCACGCTGACTTCGGCGGCGAGGTCGAGCGCGTTCTGAAGATGGTCAACGGCGTTCTGCTGCTGGTGGACGCCGCCGAGGGCTGCATGCCCCAGACCCGTTTTGTTCTGCAGAAAGCTTTGCAGCAGAACCTGAGCCTCGTGGTCGCCATCAACAAGATCGACCGCCCCGATGCCCGCATCAAGGAGGTCATCGACGAGGTGCTGTACCTGCTGATGGACCTCGGCGCTACCGATGAGCAGCTCGACTGCCCCATCCTGTTCTGCTGCGGCCGTCAGGGCACCGCAAGCCTTGACCCGGATGTGCCCGGCACCGACCTGATCCCCCTGTTCGACACCCTGCTGAAGACCATCCAGCCGCCGGAGGGCGACCCCGATGCTCCCTTCCAGATGCTCGTCTCCTCTGTGGACTACAACGAGTTCGTGGGCCGCATCGGCATCGGCCGCATCCAGAACGGCATTGCCAAGGTCGGCGAAGAAGTGCAGGTCTGCGACTGGCACAACCCCGACCTGAAGATGCGCGGCCGCCTGACCAAGCTGTATGACTTCCAAGCCAACGGCCGCCAGCCCTGCGACAACATCACCGCCGGTGATATCGTCGCCTTCTCCGGTCTGCCCGATGTCACCATCGGCAACACCCTGTGCTCCCCTGCTCAGGTCGAGCCGCTGCCCTTCGTGAAGATCAACGACCCCACCGTGGAGATGACCTTCTCCGTCAACGACAGCCCGCTGGCCGGCCGTGAGGGCAAGTTCGTCACCAGCCGCCAGATCCGCGACCGTCTGCAGAAGGAACTGCTGAAGGACGTCGCCCTGAAGGTGGAGGATTCCGCCACCACCGATTCCTTCCGTGTCATGGGCCGTGGCGAGATGCACCTGTCCATCCTGATCGAGACCATGCGCCGCGAAGGTTACGAGCTGCAGGTCTCTCCCCCGCACGTTCTGACCAAGGTCATCGACGGCAAGACCTACGAGCCTATGGAGCACGTCGTCATCGATGTTCCCAGCCAGTATCAGGGTGCTGTCATGACCGGTCTGGGCCAGCGCAAGGCCATCCTGCAGCAGATGGAGTCTCTGGGCACCGACCGTGTCCGTCTGGAGTTCCGGATGCCCAGCCGCGGCCTGTTCGGCT
>UMIA01023265.1_pt1 | contig 12322 bp, 9 predicted proteins | sample 1965701 | NCBI WGS metagenome assembly UMIA01 (sample SAMEA4836113, study PRJEB28245) | human gut metagenome | biome: gut microbiome; material: fecal sample | place: Denmark | collected 2008 | reverse complement strand
CTGTTATGTAATAGGAAGATTATTTATTGGACAGATACTCGTCGATGGACTTGGCGCCCAGCTTGCCGGCGCCCATGGCCAGGATCACGGTGGCCGCGCCGGTGACAGCATCGCCGCCGGCATACACGCCCTGGCGGGAGGTGAGACCATCCTCGTTGACGATGATGCCGCCCTTCTTGTTGACCTCCAGGCCCTTGGTGGTGGACTTGATCAGGGGGTTGGGGGTGGTACCCAGGGACATGATCACAGCGTCCACGGGAAGCTCAAACTCGCTGCCCTTCTTCTCCACGGGACGGCGGCGGCCGGAGGCGTCCGGCTCGCCCAGCTCCATCTCGATGCAGGTCATGCTCTTGACGCAGTCCTGCTCGTCGCCGTTGATCTGGACGGGGTTGTTCAGGGTCTTGAAGATCACGCCCTCCTCAATGGCGTGCTCTACCTCCTCGTGACGGGCAGGCAGCTCCTCCATGCCCCGGCGATACACCACATACACGTCGGCGCCCAGGCGCTTGGAGCAGCGGGCGGCGTCCATGGCCACGTTGCCGCCGCCTACCACGGCCACCTTCTTGCCCTTCAGGTCCATGATGGGGGTGTCGGAATCCTCGCGGTACGCCTTCATCAGATTGATGCGGGTCAGGAACTCGTTGGCGGAGTACACGCCCTTCAGGTTCTCGCCGGGAATGTGCATGAACATGGGCAGACCAGCGCCGGAGCCCACGAACACGGCCTCAAAGCCGTTCTCCGCCATCAGCTCGTCGATGGTGATGGTGCGGCCCACCACGGTGTTGGTCTCCACCTTCACGCCCATGGCCTTCAGACCGTCCACTTCCTTCTGGACGATGCTCTTGGGCAGACGGAACTCGGGAATGCCGTATACCAGCACACCGCCGGCCAGGTGCAGAGCCTCGAACACGGTGACGTCATAGCCCTTCTTGGCCAGGTCGCCGGCGCAGGTCAGGCCCGCAGGGCCGGAGCCCACCACCGCCACCTTGTGGCCGTTGGGCTGGGGCTTTTCGGGGGCCTCGGTGCTGTGGGCGTTGTGCCAGTCGGCCACAAAGCGCTCCAGGCGGCCGATGCCCACGGGGTCGCCCTTCTTGCCCCGGACGCAGTGCATTTCGCATTGGCTCTCCTGGGGGCAGACGCGGCCGCACACGGCGGGCAGGGAGCTGGTCTGGTGGATGACCTGATACGCACCCTCATAGTCGCGCTCCACGATCTTGGCGATGAACTCGGGGATGCGGACATTGACGGGACAGCCGTCCACGCAGGGATGATTCTTGCAGTGGAGGCAGCGGGCGGCCTCGTCCAGGGCCTGCTCCTCGGTGTAGCCCAGGGCCACCTCCAGGAAGTTCTTATTCCGGACGTTGGGGTCCTGAGAGGGCATGGGATTCTTATCCAGGCGCATGTTGATCTTGGCAGCCATGTTACTTTACCTCCTGCTTGAACAGATTGCAGACTTCCTCATGCTTGCGCACCTCGAAGTCGTGATACATCTGGTTGCGCTTGACAGCCAGATCCCAGTCCACCTGCTGGCCATCGAAGTCGGGGCCGTCTACGCAGGCAAACTTGGTCTCGCCGCCAACGGTCAGGCGGCAGCCGCCGCACATACCGGTGCCGTCGATCATGATGGGGCTCATGGATACGGTGGTGGGCACGCCGTAGGGCGCGGTGGTCTTACAGACAAACTTCATCATGACCATGGGGCCGATGGCGAAGATCTCGTCATACTGGTTGCCGGCGTCCAGCAGCTCCTGCAGCGCCTGGGTGACCAGACCCTTCTGGCCATAGGAGCCGTCGTCGGTGCAGACCTTCAGCACGGAGGACACGGCCTTGAACTTGTCCTCCAGAATGACCACGTCCTTGCTCTTGAAGCCCACAACGGCGTGGACCTCGGCTCCGCAGTCGTGGAACTTCTTCAGAACGGGATACGCGATGGCGCAGCCCACGCCGCCGCCGACGACACAGACCTTCTTCTTGCCCTCGGTTTCGGTGGGCTTGCCCAGGGGGCCCACAAAGTCGTGCAGATACTCGCCCTGCTGCTTGTGGCTGAGCTTCTCGGTGGTGGCGCCCACGGTCTGGACAATGATGGTGACAGTGCCCTTCTCGCGGTTATAGTCATGGATGGTGATGGGGATACGCTCGCCGTTTTCATCCACCCGCAGGATGATGAACTGGCCGGGCTGTGCCTTTTTGGCAACCATAGGAGCCTCGATCTCATACAGGATCACGGTGGGTTTCAACACTTCTTTGGTCACGATGCGATACATGGTCGTTCCTTCTTTCCTATTTCATGGGAGTCCGGCCAATAGGGCGGGCCAAGGCCCGCCCTATGCCGTATGCCGTATATTTATGATATCACAAGCGATGGCTGTTCGTCAATTGGTATCACCGCTTTCGGGAAATTTATTGCGTGGGGCCGCACAGAGTCACCTGCCGCCCGGCCACCTCCACCAGGCGCTCGTCCTTCATTTTTTTCAGCTCCCGCATCATGGCACTGCGGTCGGCGGAGATATAGTCCGCCAGGGCGCTGAGGGAGAAGGGCAGCTGGAAGCTCTGCCGCTGCCGCTGGCCCGCCAGCAGGCCGAAATAGCACAGCAGCTTTTCCCGGATGCTGCGGCGGCTGAGAACCTCCACCCGCTCGGACAGGGCGGCGGCCTTCTCCGTCATGATGTGGAACATATTCTCCACCAGGCGGCTGTGGTGGGCGCAGGCCCTTTCGCAGCGGCGGGTCATGTGCTCGTCCTGCATGAACCATACCCGGCAGGGCTCCTCGGCGATGACGGTGATGCTGTCGCCGGCCACATTTTCAAACATCAGCATCTCGCCGAACACGCCGCCGCTTTCCAAGTGCTCCAGGATGGCGCGGCCGCCTTGGCGGTCGATGCGCTGGAGCACGGCGCTGCCGTGGGCGATGAGGCCCAGATATTTCCGCCCCTCGGAGAAGTCATAGATGGTCTCCCCGGCCCGGAAGGCCTCCTCCCGGACGCCGAAGCACACCCGCATCTGCTCCTGCTCCTCCGGGGTGATGCCCTCAAGAATGGGCGTTTTGATAATGTCCACAGCGCAGCCTCTTTCCCTCCGCCAGCAGGCGATCTCTTTTTTTGCCGATGATGACGTATACGATGACATAGCCGATGGCCCCCACCAGCAGACCCGCCACCATGTCGATGAAGGCGTGCTGCTTGACAAGCAGGGTAGAGGCGATGATGACCACGCCCAAGACCATGGACCCGGCCCGCCAGCCCCACTTCCGCAGGCCCGGCGTGTGCCACGCGGCGGCTACCCCCGCAACGACCCCCAGCACATGAACGCTGGGCAGAACGTTGGTATTGGTGTCCAGATTATACGTGTTCTGCAGCAGCCAGGCGGCGATGTTCTGGTGCTCCATCACCGCCGGGCGCAGGTCCTGCCCGTTGGGCACCAGGGCGCAGAACACCGTGGCGGTGGTGAAGGTGATCATAATGGTCCACATATACCGCCGGAAGCCCTCGGCGTCCTTGACGATCAGGTAAATGCCGATGGCCACCAGCAGGAACGACCAGGAATCATAGGGGAAAACGAACCACTCGCAGAAGGGGATATAGTCGTCGATGGCCGTCTGGGTGGCCCAGTAGTTGTCGGTGATGAGATGCTCGATGATGAAAAACATGGTCAGGTACACCGGCAGATACAGGCCCCACCACATATGCGGGTGCTCCCGGATAAATTTCTTGACTTGCTCCATGGATGCTCCTCCGTAATCAATAGTGAAAAGCATGATAACATAATTCCGGATAAAAGGGAAGGGGGTAAGTGATATATGTCACAGTTTTTTTACAATTGGAAACGGTTGCGGCGGCGGGGCTTTTCCGGTATAATAGGGGACAAGATCATAAATTTGGAGGAGCATCCATGACCGTACTGAACAAAGAGATGAAGGAAAACCGCCGGGTGGAGCTGACCATCCGGGTGGAGCGGCAGGAGTGGCAGCAGGCCCTGGACGATGCGTATCAGGCCAACCGGGACCTGTATCCCGTGGACGGCTGCGCCCCGGGCAAGGCCACCCGCCAGGCCCTGGAGCAGGCGTATGCCCCGGACGTGTTCTATCAGGAGGCGGTGAACGCCACGTTCCCCCGGGCCCTGGTGGAGGCCTTCGGCCGGGAGGAGATCCTGGTGGCCGGGGCCCCGGAGCTGCGTATTGTGGACATCGGGCCGGAGGGCTTCACCTTCGCCGCTCTGGCAGAGCTGTATCCGGAGGTGAAGCTGGGCCAGTATAAGGGCCTGTCCGCCTCCATGCCCCAGGCGGAGCTGTCCAACGACGACGTGGACAAGGCCATGGAGGAGTGGCTCCAGGCCCACCTGGTGGAGCAGGAACGGGACCGGGCCGCCATGGGCGACGAGGTGACCCTGGACTTTGACGGCTCCGTGGACGGCGTGCCCTTTGAGGGCGGCAAGGCGGAGAATTATCCCCTGCTGCTGGGCAGCGGCATGTTCATCGACGGGTTCGAGGAGCAGGTGGCGGGCATCCGCCCGGAGGAGGAGCGGGAGATCCGTGTGACCTTCCCCCAGCAGTACACCCCGGAGCTGGCGGGGAAGGCGGCGGTATTCCGGGTGAAGGCCCACCGCATCGTCCGCCGTTCCGCGCCGGAGATCAACGATACGTTCGCCCGGACCCAGGGCTTTGCCGATGCGGCGTCCCTGCGCCAGGCCATTATGGCGGCAGCCCTCCAGCGCAAGGAGGCCCAGGCCCGGGACGCCTTTGCCGACGCCCTGGTGCGCCAGGTGCTGGATGGCATGGAGGTACAGGTGCCCGACTCCATGGTGGAGAGCCAGCTTACCGGGCTTTTGCAGGAGCTGGAAAGCCGCCTCATGAGCCAGGGCGCGTCCCTGTCCGACTATTTGCAGATGGCCGGCATGACGGAGGAGGACCTGCGGTCTCACGCCCGGGAGAACGCCCTGGAGTCTGCCCGGTATGAGCTGGCCATGACGGAGATCGCCCGCCTGGAGCACATCCAGGTCACCGATGAGGACGTGGAGCGCCGGTATCAGGAGATGTCCCGTCAGTTCGGCGTGCCGGTGGACCACATCCGCCAGCAGCTGCCGCCTATGCAGCTGAGCCACGACCTGAAGCTGGCCTATGCCCGGGCCGTGGTGGTGGACAACGCCGTCCGGCTGTAAGGCGCTGCGGGAGCCGCGGAGGATGATATACAGCGGTGGCATTGAGGATGCCGCCCCTATGCACGGAAAACGCACAAAGGGAGGGGCTTAGCCCCTCCCTTTGTGCGAGCTTGTCAAAAAAGGGCGGCGCCTTTTTTTGACAGGCTGGCTGCCGCGCTGACACGCACCAACGGCAGGACGCCTCCCGAACGGAGATATAGACCCGGAGCCCGCTCGTCCCGCACCTCCGCCAATACCCAACACGATACATGGTATACGAATATCCGAACACGCACAAGCCAGCAGGATGAGAATGATGATGGCTATAAAAAGCAGCACACCCGATTGCCTAAAACCGGGTGTGCTGCAATTACAGAGATGCATATCTTATTCAAACATGGCTTCCAGATAAGTGCAAAGGGCAGAGGACAGCTTTTTGATGTCAGCGCCGGAGGTATTCACAAGAAGGTCGTAGTTTTCCCGCGCACCCCATTTCTGCTCACTGAAGAAAGCGTAATACTTTGCGCGGCTGCGGTCGATCTCCGCAATCCGTTTCTTCATCTGCGCTTCTGTCAGATGCTCGTCCTCCGGACGGCGCTCCATGCAGCGTTTGATTCTGCTCTCCATATCTGCATAAGCAAAAATACGCACAGGCTTCTGTTCCCGGAGAATATAATCTGCGCAGCGTCCGACGATGACGCAGTCGGATTTGCGGGACAGCTCGCGAAGCAGCTCATGCTGTTTCGTGTAGATGGAAAAATCGGGATAGAAGGTGGGCTCTGAGATCAGATATATGCTGTGTCCGGTATGAATGGGGAAATGCATAACGGGGCGTTTTTCCTCGATCCGCCGGACATACTCCTCAGACAGCGCGGTTCTTTTTGCAATCTCTGTTATGATCTCCTGATCGTAGTAGGCAATCTCCAGCTTTTCTGCGATTCTGCGGCCAAGCTCGCGGCCGCCGCTGCCAAATTCACGGCCAATGGTGATGATTCGTTTCATGTCGTGCTCCTTTCCGGCAAAAGCCTGTGGGGCGGGGTGATAATGGCTGCGCATAAGTGAGAATGGAAACTGTATGAATCAGTGGGCAAAGGCACTCTTTCATAAGGGCTCCACTCCTTTATTGAATTATATCATGGAATGGGTGCTGCTGGCAACTGGGATCGCGGGGCATATCAATAGCGTGTGCAGCCTGCCCAAGGTGCTTTTTGTTGATGTGAGGTCACACTTCGTCCTTTTTTCTCTGCTCCAAAAGCCAGGCTGTCATATCCCCCAAGGTCTCCTCCATCGGGCGCGGCTGATATGCAAAGCATTCCGATGCTGCGGCATGGCTGAATTGCCCGTTTGAGGCAAGAACGGAAACGGAATACGGGGTGAAAAACAGCGGCTTTCGCTCCCTCAGGCTCCGGCGCTCGTAATACGGAGCGGCCAGCCTTGCAAGCCCCAGCGGCAGGCAGATGGGCCGATACTTCAGCTTTGCAGCCTTTCCCACCAGCTGAAGCATCCTGCGAATCGTGACATAGCAGCCGGACAAAATGTAGCCTTTGCCGGGCTCTCCGCTTTCGGAACAGGCGAGAATGCCATTTGCCACATCCCGCACATCGACAAAGTCATATCCGCCGCGAACGGCTAAGGGCAGCTTCCCGGCAAGAAAGGATCTTGCCATTGAGGTGAAGCTCCCTCCCTGCAAATCGCCCGGTCCGATGATGCCGGAGGGGAGTACAATGCTGGCATTCAACCCGCGCTCCGCTGCATCAAAGACCAGCTCGGTTGCAGCTGCCTTGCTCTTGGCGTAATCCCCGTCCACAAGCCCCGGAGAGAATTCGCAATCCTCCGTAATGATGCAGCCCTTTGGCTTTTCCGGTATGGCATGGACGGAACTGACATAGACCATTTTGCCCACATCATGCTCCATACATTGCCGGAGAACCCTCCATGTCCCGCCTACGTTGACCTGATAGAGCCTCGGACCGGGCCTGGACGCGACGGAGACGATACCGGCACAGTGAATCACACAGGTACGGCTGTCGGCATCCGCGAAGAAGTCTGACAGTGAGCCTTTATCGCACACATCACCGATGACAGTGTGGACCTCCTTCGGGAGCAAATGGATACAGGGGTCGTCATGCAGCACAAGCGCATGCACCTGCGCCTTGCGGCGTACCAGCTCCTCCGCAACAGCCCTGCCGAGGAAGCCGGTAGCGCCTGTAACAAGATATTTATCAAACATTCAAAGAGCCTCCTCTCAAATAAGTACACAAGTGTTGATTATCTTTCACAAGTACAGTATACTTGAGAAGAAAGACAGAAACAATCAGCACTTGCCATGCGACTGAAAGAAAAGCAACACTGCCTGTTGAAGTGTTGATAATCTTTGTAAACTTTTTTTGGAGGGGCTCTATATGGAGAAGCTGGATGCAAGGAAACGCTATACGCAAATGGTGCTCAAGCAGTCTTTTCTGAAGCTGCTGAAGGAAAAGCCTGTAAACAGAATTACGGTGAAGGAGGTCTGCGCCCTGGCGCAGCTTAACCGTGCCACCTTCTATGCCCATTACAGCGATTGCTTTGCCCTGATGGAGAGCATTGAGAATGAACTCATCGATGCATTCGAAAAATCCCTTCGCTATGTCAATTCGTTTGATGTGACGGCCCTGATCGAAGCCATCTACGATATGGTCGATCGGAATCAGGCAGCCTGCCGGGTTCTGATTCTGGGGAATACAAGCTCAACCGTCCTTATGCGGATGATTGCCCTGGCCAAGGAGGACAGTATCGCCTATTGGCGGAAGGAATTGCCCAATGCCAGTGAGACAGAGCTGGAAATGATGTATACCCATCTGTCAAACGGCTTGATGCATATCGTTGTGGAGGGCTATGACAAGTACAGCAAGGAGGAAATGATCCGTTTTGTCAACCGGGTAGTAAAAGCCAGTCTTTCGCTGTTCCAATCGCCCCAAAGACCTCTTGCTTAACATACGGCGCTGCCCCTGTCGATCCCGGAAGTGTCCGTAAACAAAAGAAAAGGCGCAGTCGTCAACTGCGCCCCCCCTGTGAACCCGCTGTATAAAAAGCGAGTGTTCCCACAGCCTTCCACATGCCGTAAGAACACTCGATCTGGCTTTGGGCATAATGATTGATACAAGGTGCATTCTGGCACTGGCAGGTGCGCTTTATAGCCTTTTTGTAATATCAAATCTATATATATTATCTCGTTTTTCAGACGCGATATTGATGTATTTCCCGATATTTTTTATAAATTCCTCCCACCCAATTAATGAGCAATAAGAATCATAATCCCTATCGAATATGCCGGGATTTGGATTTTTCTTGTACTGTGGTTTAACATTCATCATGTTTTTTCTAAACAGATTGTCCACATTGTTAACGGATACCGTTCCAGATGGTTGAATATTTATAAGCAAGTCAGTAGCCTCCGGCGTATACACTGCTACAAGACCATTTGTACGATTTCCTTCTCTGCTTTCAAGGGAGTATCTGATTTCATCATACATCCAATCGTCGTAGTTCCCCATCCAGTTCTTTTTGTGATTAACCGCTGATGGCGTTAATAGAACAATAGTAACGCTGGATCTACGAAGCTTTCCATATAAATATTGCTTTATTGTAACGTCTGACATTCGAGAACGATCCACATCCTCAGAATAATCAATAGTATCACTATACTTGTCAAAAAGCCCTGATAAGTATTCCTTATACCTGTTTCCATCGCTAAAACGGAATGAAATAAAAACATTCTTTGCCATCGCATCACCGGCTCCCCAAGAACGAGGGATCAGAACTTTGTAAAGATCTATCCATTCTCGATGCTCTCTGACAGAAGCCCTCGAAACATATCCGACACCTTTCCTTCTCCAGCCGTTATAGTAGAATTCCACATTTTCTGTAGCAGACTTTTTCAGGCTATATTTGTGGGGCACCGTTTTGAGGCTATTAGCTTCTCTGATATCGTATCCAAACGCATCCCTTGCGCTTACAATATCAATAAAGGATTTTTCGTCTTTTGCCTGTACCTTCCTAAGAATCGAAATAAGCTCATTTTGCCGTATGAAGGTATCTAATCCCGGCTCTAAAAGGGGCCTAATAGATTCAGTGGTCGTACCATCAGATTGATGCGTAAAGATTTCGCACATTCCCTTATGGTCTCTGTCCCACAGGAAGTAGCACACGCCACCTTTTATTTCGACACCGTTAAAGCAATCACTTGCATTTAAATAATCATGAAGCACTCTAATCCTGTCATCTGAAAGCATATCTGCTCGGAATTCATTTACATCCTTACCGCCAGAAAACCATCTCGAAGGAATAATCATTGTTAAATAGCGTGGATTAAGCCTTTTCGCCTGTTCAACAAATTTGTGATAAATAGGTTTTGCACTCTTTCCGGCACCGCCATCATCCAACTGATAAGGCGGATTTGCTGATGTTAAGCAAAGACTAAAAAAATATGGGCTGTTCAAGCCCACATACGAAGGAGCGGCACCCAGTAAACAGGGCCCGCTCCCGCTTTTATTCTGATGTATTCTCCGGCTCGATCAACCGGGCAATCTCATCGGAGAAACGATAGATGATCTCCACCCTCATGCCGCTGTACACATTCACGTGATCGATAAAGAACAGGAGCATGTCATTGGTCAGCTCGTCAGCGGTCAGCGTCCGGCGAGCCATATCACAGGTCTCTGTCAATTCACGGTCCCTGCTTTGAGAAAGGGATAAATGCTCCTTTTCCAGCCGCTCTTTCTCGGCGCTGAGTCTGTCGTTCTCCGCGTTCAGCTTATCGCGTTCCATGAGGTATATATCCCTCTGAAGTCGCCCTTCGGCGTACCGCTCGTAAGCGCTGACCCGGCTGACGGAGATCTGCTTCATGCATTTCTCAATCTGTTCCAGCCGAAATCTGATGTTTTCCTCTGTGCCTTCACTGGCAGCTGCCGCCGCATACAGGCGATCATCTACATCCACCAGCAGACGGAGCTTCTCAAGCAGGTCGTTCTTCACGATGCGCTCCAGATCAGCCTCAATGAATCGTTCGCCCACCGGGCAGGCGGTCTCTCTGTTGGATACAGACTTGAGGCAGGTGTAGTAAATCACCGGGGAGTGCTTCTGCCGCTGCATGGCGCGTCCGCAGGCTCCGCAGTGCACCAGGCTGCGCAGCAGATACTGATTGGGACTCCGATCATAGCCCTTGCGGATTTTACGGAACACCTTCTGCGCTTCTTCATATTCGCTTTCACTGATGATGGCTTCATGGCAGTCCGGGATGATCTGCCACTCGGACTCATCCGTCCATACCGTCCGTGGATTGTCCAGCCCCTTCCAGCGGCGCTGATTCATGACCATCACACCGGTATACTCCCGGCGCTTCAGAATCTCCCGCACATTGTTGGAAGTCCAGCAGGCTTCCTGAGAGGAAGTACGGAACTTTTTGCTCCCAGGATTCATTCGCATAAAATAGGCCGACGGCGTTTCCAGCTTATAATCGTTCAGAACAACGGCAATCTCTGCCGGCGTTTTTCCTTCCAGTGCAAGGTCAAAGATTTTACGCACCACAGGCGCGGTATCCGGATTGGGAATAATCTTCCGCTTCACATCCGGGTCTTTCATGTATCCGTATGGGGCTTGAGACGCCACAAACTCGCCCTTGCTCTTTCTGGTGCTCATGACGGTTTTGATCTTCTGGGACAGGTCGCGGCTGTAATAGGAGTAGACGATGTACTTCATGACCACTTCCATGCCAGCCGTGGAGCCCTTGTAATCATCGCTGTCATACCCGTCGTTGACAGCAATGAAGCGAACGCCCAGGAACGGAAAGATACGTTCCAGATAATCGCCGATCTCCACATAGTCACGGAAAAAGCGGCTGAAATCCTTGCAGATGACCACGTTTGCCTCGCCGTTTTTCAGGCTTTCAATCATCCGCTCAAAGGATGGACGATGTCCGTTTGTGCCGGAGTAGCCGTCATCGATGAACTCAACCACTTCATAGCCGTCAAACTCCCGGCGGGCGCGGATAAAGCGATACAGCAGTGTGCGCTGATTGGCGATACTCTCGCTCTCGGTCTTGAATTTCAGGTCATCGTCTGCATCGGACAAGCGAATATACAAATACAATTTCTTCACTGGGGTTCACCTCCTTCCATTTCGTGATAAACAGCTTCCAGTACATCCCGTTCCTCTTGAAAACGGAATATGATCTCCAGCCGGTGCTGGGCATAACCGGTTTTATATACGTTGATGTGATCAATCATCGCCTGGGCAATTTCCGGCGTCAGCTTCCGCGCCTTGCGGATATTCCGGATGTTCACAAGCCACTTGTTCTCATCAGAAAGCATCCGGTTCAGCCTGGCCAGCTCCACCGACAGCTGATTGAGGCGGGAACTCTGCTCCTGATACGCGGTGTCAAAGCGGGTTTTCAGCTCGATATAGTCTCCGGCAGAGAGAATACCGTCCACATAGTCATTGTAGAGCTGCTCCCGTTTGTTCTGATAACCGGACAGCTGGTTGCTGACTTCCAGCATTTCCTGCTGAAGCTCGGTCTGACGCTTTGTCTGAATGCCGCTGTCCTTCAGCCGCCCGGCCACTTCCTCAAAATCCGCGAACAGGGCAAACTGCGTCTGGATTGCGTTCCAGACAATCGGCGCGAGCTTTTTCTCAGAGATGCCAACGGCAACATCGCAGCGGCCATACTGCTTGTTCCGGCAGCTGTACCGACCTTCCTTTTTCTCGCCGTGACGACTGTAACCGAGATTGGAGCCGCAGTGTCCGCACCGGACGATTCCGCGTTTGAAGATCTGCGGATGCTTTTCGCGGTAATTCCGGCTGGCTTCCAGCTTGGCCTCATTCTCACGGCGGCCTGCTTCCAGGATTTCTCTGACCTGATAGAAGTCGCCCCGGCTGACCAGCGCTTCGTGCATATCCGGCAGGATACGCCACTTGCTCTCATCCGGCTCATAGTGATAATCCGGCTGACCCAGATAAAGCGCCGTCGGCATTCGTCCAAAGACAAGATCGCCCATATAGGTCGGGTTCATCAATATCTGCTTGATGACCTGCTGTGTCCAGCGGCAGTCGGAGTAGCACGCCCGCTTGGTCTGTCCGCGCAGATAGCGAAGCTTACCGGGAGAAGGAATTCCTTCTTCATTCAGCTGGCGCATGATGGGGCGCGCTCCGGTGC
>UMIA01010448.1_pt1 | contig 12453 bp, 14 predicted proteins | sample 1965701 | NCBI WGS metagenome assembly UMIA01 (sample SAMEA4836113, study PRJEB28245) | human gut metagenome | biome: gut microbiome; material: fecal sample | place: Denmark | collected 2008 | reverse complement strand
ATTAATGCACTTGCCTATTATGGGAAATATCTGCGGAATGTACTGAAAACACTGGTAATAGATCATAAAATTTTCTTCCCTATGTGGGATATGCATATTGGTTTCGGATCTGATATTCTGACAACACTTCATTATTATGTGATCGGTGATCCCCTGACATTACTTTCTGTATTTGTACCGGAAAAAAATACGGAGATTTTGTATGAGATTCTGATCTTTCTTCGAATCTATCTTGCGGGAATCACATTCAGTATTTATTGTTTTTACCGCAAGAATCCGAAACAGGCCACATTTATCGGAAGTCTTGTTTATATTTTTGCGGGATGGACGATCTATGCGTCTATGAAACATCCTTACTTTTCCAATCCTATGATCTACCTGCCGCTGGTTCTTATGGGAATTGAAAAAGTTTATAAAAAAGAGAAGCCGCACCTTTTTATCTGTGCGACGGCTGTAGCGGCAATGTCAAGTTTTTATTTCTTTTATATGATCAGTATCTTCATGGTGCTATATGCGGCATTTCGGTATTTCGGTTTATTCCGGAAACGTTCCGTGAAAGATGTATTTCAGTGGTTCCTGAAATTTACAGGTTTCTATCTGGTGGCACTGATGATCGCTGCGACGATTTTTTTGCCTGTGGTGATGACTTTGTTTGGAACAGAACGTTTTCAGGCACAGAATTATGTCCCGTTATTTTATGACCGCATTTATTACGAAAAATATCTCGGCTGTCTGATTGGTGAGAATATGATCCAGTGGGGAGTTGCTGGATATTCCGCAGTTGCCATGGCAGGCGTGTTTGTGATTTTTTCCAAAAGAAAAAAATATACAGGACTGAAACTGGGATTTGTACTTTTAAATCTGTTCCTGCTGATTCCTTTTGCAGGACATGTGCTCAATGGATTTTCCTATGTATCCAACCGCTGGATCTGGGCATATGGAATGCTGATCGCCTATATTCTGGTGCAGGCATATCCGGAACTGTTTGCCTTACAGATACAGGAAAAAAGACGGATTTTTATTATGCTGCTGGGATATTGTGTGCTTGCACTTTTTTCGGAAACAGCCCGTACAGAGCGGAATATCATGGCTGTAATGTTGCTGGTTCTGGCTGTGTTTACAGTAGTTTCCTATGGAAATATTTTTGTGCAGGGAAAATATCTCTGTGGAATGATCGTTACTGTACTGATAGCAAGTATTCTTTTGAATGTGTCATATCAGTATTCTTATGAAAAAGATTATCTGTCAGAGTTTGAAGAAAAGGGCGGAGCACTGGAGGCACTGCAGTCCGGGCCGGATAAAGCGATCCAGAAGCTGGAAGATTCTTCAGTCAGCCGTTATGATCAGTACAAAACGGGCTCTTACGTAAATACTGCCATGTATATGGGAACTAACAGTACTTCTTATTATTTCAGTGTGGCCAATGGAAATATCAGTCGTTTCTTCGATGAAATGTACCTGAATACACCATGGGATTATCATTACAATAATCTGGACGGAAGGACCATTTTGGACCGTTTAGCTGCTGTGAAATATTTTGCCATCAAAAAGAACGGATATGGCTACGTTCCTTATGGATATGATCAGGAAGCTGTTACTACAAAGAAGTACAGGATCTACGAAGATGAGGATGCGCTTCCTCTGGGCTATACGTATGATACCTGGATCCCAAGGGAAAAATATGAAAAACTTTCTGTAACAGAAAAACAGCAGGCTCTTCTTCAGGGAGCTGTCATTGAAAGCAGCAGCCTTCCGGAAACAGACCTTACCTTTGATGACAAGAAAGCAGATTTTACACTGGAAGCAGGAAAAGGCTGTAAGATCAAAGATGGAAAGATCATTGTAACAAAGAAAAATGCCAAGGTTTCTATAGGATATCAGGGAGAACCGGATGCAGAAGTCTATCTTGTGGCGAAAAATCTGGATTTCAATGCATATTCACCGCGTGCCCGGATCAGTGACAGAAAGTGGGATTCTCTTACAGAATATGAGAAGAATACGGTACTTCATGAAGATGACAACTGGCGCTACTGGAAAGAAAGTAAAGAATCCGCAGTAGAGGTTTCTCTGGGAGCGGTGGACAAAACCATCCGGATTTTTACAGACAAATATAACGGATACAGTGGCCGCCATAATTTTCTTCTGAATATGGGGTATAAAAATTACAGCGCAGGAACTATAACGCTGACATTTTCTACTCCTGGGGAATATACATTTGATGATCTTTATCTGGTATGCCAGCCTATGGATTCTGTGGAAAAACAGACAGACCGGCTTGGAGAAGAAAGTCTTCATAATATAAAGACCGAAACTAATAAACTTACCGGAGATATTGAAGTATCTTCAGATAAGTTCCTCGTGTTTTCAATCCCATATAATGCAGGATTTACAGCATATGTGGACGGAAAGAAAGCAAAACTGGTTCAGGCGAACAGTATGTATATGGGGGTTGAGCTGAAAAAAGGAAAACACAGCATTGAGCTTACCTACTGTACACCATATGTGATACCGGGAATGTACCTGAGTGTATCAGGGCTGTTTCTGTTTTTGATGATTGGAATCTTTTACCGGAGGCCAAAGAAACAAAGAGAAAGGGGAAATCAGGAAAAATGAGCAGATTATCGGTGGTTTTGCCTGCGTATAATGAAGAACAGATGCTGGCAAAAACCTGCCGGACGCTGAAAAAAATCCTGGATTTAGCCGAAATCAATTACGAACTGGTTATTGTAGATGATGGTTCTACGGACCAGACATGGAAAATAATTGAGGAAACTGCAGAAAAAGATAGAAATGTGACTGGTGTACATTTTTCCAGAAATTTTGGAAAAGAAGCTGCAATTGTCGCAGGACTGGCTCAGGCGTCAGGAAACGCAGTGGCTGTTATGGACTGTGACCTGCAGCATCCGCCGGAAGTTCTTGTAAAAATGTATCGGTTATGGGAACAGGGCTATGAAGTTGTAGAAGGGATAAAAAAGAGCCGTGGAACAGAAACTGTGTTTCACAGAAAAAGTGCAGGATTTTTTTACAGGATCATGTCCAGGGCAACCGGATTTAATATGGAGAATGCTTCAGACTTTAAACTTCTGGATCGGAAAGCTGTGGAAAGCGTTCTTTCTATGCCAGAGCGGAGCATGTTTTTTCGGGCAACCTCATCCTGGGTTGGATTTAAAAGTACATCTGTGCTTTTTGAGGTGCAGGAGCGGGAAGCAGGAGGGTCTAAATGGTCTACCGGAAGCCTGATCCGTTATGCATTTCGCAATATCGTGGCTTTTACAACGCTTCCGCTGCAGTTTGTAACGATAGGAGCCGGTGGCTGTTTCATATGTTCTCTGCTCTTGCTGATCTATTCACTGGTGAGATATTATACCGGACATGCAGTAGAGGGTTACACGACTTTGCTGATCGTGATGCTGTTTATCGGCAGTGCGGTGATGATGAGCCTTGGAATTATCGGATATTATATTGCAAGGATCTATGAAGAAGTGAAGCGCCGGCCAAGATATATTGTATCCAGAATCATACATGGAGGTCATGAAAATGAAAAAACGGATTCTTAAATTATATGAAAATGATGTGATCCGTTATATTTTCTGGGGTGGTTGTACAACGCTGGTAAATCTGGTAAGCTTTTATATTATGAGAGAGCTTGGCATTATTCTGATGGCGGCGAATGTAGTATCGATCATCCTGGCGATTCTGTTTGCATATGTTGTGAATTCCAGATTTGTATTTCATGATCAGTGTGCAACTCTTGCGGATCATATCCGGCCTTTCCTGAAGTTTGTAAGTGCGCGTCTTGTGACAATGGTGATTGAAGTTGGAGGTGTTTGGCTGCTGGCAGTTGTGCTGGGATTTCACGATATGGTTGCAAAATTCTGCACCCAGTTTATTGTGCTGGTGCTGAATTATATATTTAGTAAATTTATAATCTTTACCACAGGTAAAAAAACGGGAGGTAGCAAATGATGACTTTAAAAGAAGCAGTAAAAAAAGTCCGTCCGCTGGATGAAAAGGCCATGGAAGGGGCAAAACAGCGTTGGGACAGTATTGCAAAACCTCTGCATTCCCTGGGCGAACTTGAAAATATGCTGACACAGATTGCCGGGATCACAGGAACACCGGATGTCCGTGTGGAAAAAAAAGCAGTAGTTGCCATGTGTGCAGATAATGGTGTTGTAGAGGAAGGCGTGACTCAGACAGGACAGGAAGTTACCGCAATTGTAGCCGAAAATTTCCTGGCGGGAACCACAACCTGCTGTGTGATGTGCCGGCAGTGTGGTGCGGAACTTTTCCCTGTGGATGTTGGAATGGTAACGGATACAAAAGTCCGTACAGATCTTAAGGTTGCCTACGGAACCAGGAACATGACGAAAGAACCTGCCATGACGAGAGAACAGGCGATCCAGGGCATTGAAGCGGGAATTGCCATGGCCGAGGAACTGAAGGGAAAAGGATACCAGGTTCTTGCCACCGGTGAAATGGGAATTGGAAATACGACCACCAGCAGTGCTGTGGCATCTGTACTTCTCGGGAAACCGGTAGAAGATATGACAGGAAGAGGAGCCGGACTTTCCGGTGAGGGGCTTGTGCGAAAGATCACCGCGATCAAAAAGGCCATTGCCCTGAACAATCCGGACCGCGCAGATGTGATCGATGTGCTGGCAAAGGTTGGTGGACTGGATATCGCAGGAATGACCGGTGTGTTTATCGGTGGAGCGGCATTAGGTATGCCGGTTGTGATGGATGGATTTATTTCCTGTGTATCTGCCCTGATCGCAGTAAAAATCTGCCCTCAGGTCAGTGATTATATCATTGCTTCTCATGTATCCAAAGAACCGGCAGCACATCTGATCCTGAAAGAACTGGATAAAGAAGCGATCATCCATGCGGGAATGTGCCTTGGAGAAGGTACCGGAGCGGTTGCCTTATTTCCACTGATGGATCTTTCCTGTGCAGTATATAATTCCATGAGTACTTTTGGAGATATCAATGTAGAACAGTATGAGGAGCTGAAATAAGATGCTGGTTGTTGTAACAGGAGGCAGCGGAAGCGGAAAGTCTGCTTTTGCGGAGGACAGAGTCCTTTCTTTTGGAGAGTCGAAAAGGATCTATATTGCCACCATGCAGGCTTTTGATGAAGAAAGTCACCGCCGCATTCGAAGACATCGCCGGATGCGGTCAGGAAAAGGATTTGAGACAATTGAGAGATACACAGAGCTGGATGAGTTGATACTTCCAAAGAATTGTGTAGTGCTTCTTGAATGTATGTCCAATCTGGTGGCAAATGAAATGTTCCGGGAAGATGGATTTCATCCGGAGGTTTCCGAAAAGATCACAGAAGGAGTAAGAAATCTTCTTTCACAGGCAGAACACGTGGTGATCGTTACCAACGAAATTTTTTCCGATGGAATTCTCTATGAAGGAGAATCCGAAAAGTATAAGGAACAGCTGGGACAGATCAACTGCAATCTGGCTGAAATGGCGGATGCTGTTGTAGAAGTGGTCTACGGAATCCCGGTCTGGCATAAAGGCGGTGAGAAAGCATGAAAAGTGTATGGAATAGTTTTAAAGCGGCATTTGCCATGTTTTCCAAGATTCCCACACCTATGGTAGACTGGAATAAAGAAAACATGAAGTATATGATGTGTTTCTTTCCTTTTGTGGGAACAGCCATTGGTATTCTGATCTGGCTTGTGGGATGTGTGCTGGGAAGTCATGCACAGATGGAACCGTTTTTTCTTGCAGTGATCCTTACGGTGATCCCGGTCTTTGTTACAGGTGGGATCCATGTGGACGGACTTCTGGACACTTCGGATGCGTTAAGTTCCTGGCAGGAGCGTACAAGAAGGCTGGAGATTCTGAAAGATTCGCATGCAGGAGCATTTGCCATTATCACAGCCTGCGTTTATTTTATCCTGTGGCTGGGTGCCTGGAGCCAGCTACTTGGTGATCACGATGGAATCTGTATCATGAGTATTGGATTTATGATGTCCAGATGCCTTTCCGGAATTGGCGTGATCATATTTCCAAAAGCAAGGACTGATGGAACCGTAGCAGAGTTTTCCAGGAATGCATCGGAGATTGTGGCACGAAATGTTCTGATCGTAATGCTTGCAGCACTGGCAGTACTGATGATATGGATCAATCCGGTAAAAGGTGCGCTTGCGGCAGTAACGGCACTGCTGGTATTCTGGTGGTATCATCACATGGCTATGAAATATTTTGGAGGAACGACTGGAGATCTTTCAGGTTTTTTCCTTTGTATCTGTGAGGTTGTGATGGCTCTGGTACTTGGGATAAGTGGCATTGTTATTCTGTGAAATGAAGATGGAATGAGGTAAAAAGATATGGAAATGATAATCGGCGGTGCTTATCAGGGAAAAAGCAGTTATGCAGAAAAACAGTTTCCCGATGTAAAATGGAAATGTGGTGCAGAGCTTACAGAAGAGGAACTTCTGGAAGCAGAAGGGGTTCTTGGGTTTCATCAGTACATAAGAAAGTGCCTGAAATCAGGTGAGGATCTGTCCGGTCTTGCAGAAAAACTTGCGGAGAAAAATCCGGGTGTAATCCTGGTCAGTGAGGAAGTCGGATACGGGATCGTTCCGGCCGATGCTTTTGAACGGCAGTATCGGGAGGCTGTAGGCCGTGTTTGTACGGAACTTGCGGGAAAGAGCAGCAGGGTTACAAGAGTTGTATGTGGGATCGGGATGGTGCTGAAAAATGCTTAAATTATATCTGATACGTCATGGTCAGACTCCGGGAAACAAGCTTTCGCGTTATATCGGTACAACGGATGAGCCGTTGAGCGATGAAGGCCGGGAATTTCTGAAAAAACTTTCCTATCCCATGCCGGAGGAGTTGTTTGTAAGTCCACTTCTCCGCTGTGTGGAAACGGCAGAAATTTTTTTTCCGGGAAAGCAGCTCCACATTATAGAAGAACTTTCGGAATGTGATTTTGGAGAGTTTGAGAATAAAAATTACAAAGAGCTTGCCGGAAATGAAAATTATCAGAAATGGATCGACAGCAATGGAACAATGCCATTTCCGGGCGGAGAGAGCAGAGAAGGCTTTAAATATCGCAGCCTGACAGGATTTCAGAAAGCCGTGACACAGTGTATCCGTAAAAATGTGGATACAGCGGCGCTGGTGATCCATGGTGGAACCATTATGAATATTATGGAAGAATATGCGGACAGACACAGAACGTTTTATGAATGGCATGTAAAAAACGGCGGCGGTTATCTGGTTGAACTGGACCAGGATCTCTGGCAAAAAGGACGCAGGGAGTTTACAGTCTGTGAAGCATATATGGAGGGTTAAAAAATGAATGGACAGATGATCAGCTGGACACGCAGTGATCTGAAATGGCGTGCAAAACAGGCTTTTCGTAAAAATTACTGGTCAGCAGTTCTGGTCAGTCTGGTGCTTGCCATTGTGCTGGCATCCGGTGGAAAAGGCGCAGTTCAAAGTGGCGCCAGCAATGTAATGAATTCGGATTATAGTTATCAGGTTAATACCTATAATTCCAATGGTTTCAGTTCCTATGCAGGTCATATGTTTGGCGGATCGTATTCTCCGTGGGCACTGATCTTTGCGCTGGTAGGAGCCGGGGTAGTGGTTACCGCGGCACTGATCGGGACATTACTTAAGATTTTTGTGTGCAATGTATTTGAAGTAGGAGGTCGCAGTTTTTATATTGAAAATCTGTACGCAGTTCCAGGTGTCGGCAAACTGCTCAGCGCATTTCGTTCCGGATATTATGGAAATGTGGTAAAAACCATGTTTTTCCGGGATCTGTTTACATTTCTCTGGTCTTTACTGTTTATTATCCCGGGAATCATAAAGTCTTATGAATATAAGATGGTTCCGTATCTTCTTGCGGAATATCCGGATATGGACAGAAAAGAAGTTTTTGCAAGAAGCCGTGATATGATGTATGGACAGAAGTGGAATACGTTTGTTCTGGATCTTTCCTTTATTCCATGGAATATCCTTTCCACGATCACCTTTGGACTGGTAGGTCTGTTCTATGTATCTCCATATCAGGATGCGACCTATGCGGAACTTTACGATGCTCTGGCAGCAGGGATGCCGGGAAATAACGGACAGCGGGTGTATGGAAATGGAAACTACTATTATGACTGACAGAATGATCCTTGTACGTGGCGGCGGCGATCTTGCTACCGGCGTGATCCATAAACTTCATCAGAGCGGCTATCACATTCTGATCCTGGAATGCGACCGGCCAAGCGCCATCCGCCGTCATGTAGCTTTCTGTGAAGCCGTTTATGACGGAACTTCGGAAGTGGAAGGCGTTGTGTGCAGAAGGATCCCGGAAACGGAAATTCCGGCACAGTGCAAAAGCTGCTGGGAAAAAGGAGAAATTCCCCTTCTGACAGATACGGAGGGAAAACATATCCGGGAACTTTCGCCGGCAGCAGTGATCGATGCGATCCTCGCCAAAAAAAATCTCGGGACAAACAGAGATATGGCACCAGTGACAGTAGGTCTTGGACCTGGGTTTACCGCAGGAGAAGATGTGGATTATGTGATCGAAACCATGCGGGGCCACAATCTGGGAAGGATCATAAAAGAAGGCAGTGCGCTTCCAAATACAGGTGTGCCTGGTCTGATCGCGGGAATCGGAAAAGAAAGAGTGATCCATTCACCGGCAGCCGGTGAAATGAAGAATATCAGCAGGATCGCAGATATCGTAGAAAAAGACCAGATCATTGCCATGGTTGGGAACGTTCCTGTGAAAGCAACGATATCCGGCGTGATCCGGGGGCTGATCCGTGACGGATATCCTGTTTTTAAAGGGATGAAAATTGCAGATATCGATCCGAGAGCGGAACAGAAAAAAAACTGTTTTACTATTTCGGATAAAGCAAGATGCATTGCCGGAGGGGTACTGGAAGTATTGCTTTCCTGCGGGATACTTCCTGATGTTAAAACAGAAGAAAACTAAAAATATGTGGAGTATGTCATGAACAGAAAAGAGAAAGGGACCCTGACAGCTGCTTTTACAGGAGGTGGAGGAAAAACCAGCCTGATTTTTTATCTGGTAGAAAAATTTTCCAGACAGGGAAAACGTGTGATCGTGACAACGACCACCCACATGGCATGGGAAGAGGACCGTCCTTTTGCAGATGCAGAGGATACAGAGGAACTTTGCAGGCTTATAGAACAATATGGATATGTGATCGCGGCGAAACATAAAGCCGGACAGCCGAAAATTTCCGGTCCTGAACCGGAAACCCTGAAAAGGTTGTCCGGTTTTTGTGATCTTCTTCTTGTAGAAGCAGATGGTGCGAGGAGATTACCTTTGAAAGTTCCTGCTGTGCACGAACCGGTAATTCCGGAATTTGCAGATATTGTAGTGGGTGTGACAGGGCTGGATTGCATTGGAAAAAAGATCTGTGATATTGCACATCGTCCGGAGGATGTAGCGGAATTTCTACGGAAAAAGACAGATGAGCCAGTGATGTGGGAAGATGTTGTAAAGATTGCGTCATCGGAAAATGGATTGCGTAAAAATGTGGGTGAAAAAAGTTTTCTGGTATATTTTAATAAGGCAGATGTACTGGAATCTCCAGGTATGGTTGAAAATATCATTAAGCAGTGCCGTGAAGCCGGCATAGAAGCAGTATGTGGAAGCCTGAAAGAGACGATACGACAGTCAGGAAATATGCCGGAAGTTTCACGGAATAAGGAGGAAATGAGCGATGAAGCTGGGTCTGATCATGCTGGCAGCAGGGAACAGCAGACGGTTTGGGAGTAATAAGCTTTTGTATACCATTGAAGGAGAACCGATGTACCGGCATATTCTTTCGGAACTTATGAGGGTGAGAAAAGCGCTGAAAGAGCAGAAGCATACCTGTGAAATTACGGTGGTAACTCAGTATGAGGAGATAGCGGCAGAAGCGGAAAAATGTGGAGCGCAGGTGCTTTATAATTTACATCCGGATGAGGGGATTTCTTCTTCTCTGAAAATCGGACTCAGTAGAAATCGAGAGATGGATGCCTGCCTTTTTACAGTCTCTGATCAGCCATGGCTTCGGGGAGAGACGATCCTTGCGCTTTTGGAGGTGTTTTTGAAAGAGGGGAAAGGGATTGCTTGTGTGGAGTATGATGGGAAACTTGGAAATCCCTGTGTTTTTTCGGAGAGGTATTATGGAGAGTTGATGGGACTTGAGGGGGATGTTGGAGGGAAGAGAGTGGTTGTGCGGAATCGGAAGGATGTGGCTGTGATGAGGGTGGTGGATGGGAGGGAAGTAATGGATGTGGATGTGGCGGACGGACGCCGGTGAGGTACCGTCTGGCGTGCGGCACCTGGAATTTAATAGTGGCAGCGAGAGGCTTTTGGCTATAACTTACGCTTTTTATATGTACAAGTACATAAATAGCCGGCTAGATGTATTATCGGAAAAAGAAAGCCAGCAGGGAACCGCCCTGGCGTATCGGGATGTTCTGCAGGAGTCCTGCTGATTCTTAGGTGGTGTGGTTTCTGCGTTATTCCAAAAAGTTCTGCTGTCTGAGCGGCTTGACGCGAGTTCAGAACTTTTGGGAATGGTTTTAGCAGAAGCCGCAGCGCCTTAGAATTCAGCGAACGACGAAGCCTTTCCCGATACGCCAGGGCGGTTCCCTGCGTACGTTTATATTATACTATTATACTTACATAAAATGATTCCTAACCGCTTCCTCCTCAGCCAGCCGCACTGTCTCCTCAGAAGGATTGGAAATCACAGCAGAAGCCACGATCTCACAGGGAGGATTCCCCTTCACACTGTCTACAGCAGCAGTCACAGCAGAAACATCACCAGTCAAAAAAACAGTCGCGTGGCCGCCACATTTCGTCTGCCATGTAAGAAAAGAAACATCAGAAGTCTTCAGCATCTGATCGATCACAAGAATCGCATTGCTACTGCCGACAACCTCAACCAAACCAAAAGCACCATAATTCATAAATCAGTCTCCCCCTTTACTTGTTGATCGTCATTTTCAGCGCAATCTCTGTATCCTCAGAAGGAGAAGCGATCACAGTATGAGAAACGACCTTGCCAAGAGGTCTGGCTGCTTCCAGAGCGACCTCCATAGCTGCATTCACATCAGAGACAGAACCACGCATCTTTACACAGGCACCGCTTTTCAGACGGTTACGTTCAACACTCTGAATTTTAACATTAGCTGCCTTGGAAGCAGCATCAAGAGCAACAAAACAGGCAACCAGGTTATCCAGTTCAAAGACACCTACGGCCATGCCGCTGTAAATGTTATCCATAAAATATACCTCCATCCGGGCTGATTCTCTGTTGTGTGGTTTTTTGACCGATTTCGCCTGGAATCATTACCGTTTTTATGGTTTTATTATATACGTTTTTTGTGGAAATGGCAAGAAATATATAGTATAGTTATGTTTGAAAAAAGAGATTCCGGAATTTAACCAAATCAAGTAAGTCCCCTGCGGGGTTGCGAAAAGCAATAAGCAGTGGGTGGGGACTTGCTTGTATCAGGAGGAGTGCAAGCGCCTCCTGATAAACTGCGGCGCAGTTATTTGGTGTAGAGCTACGTAGCGAAGCGGATTGCGAATATCCGCTTGACCCAGGAATCTGTGAATTTCAGAACTATCAGGAAGGTGAAAAAATGCAGACGCATCAGACAGATTTTTCAAATGGAAATGTCTACCGGAATATTATGGAGGTTGCTGTACCGATGATCATCGCGCAGATTCTGAATCTTCTGTATAATATTGTAGACAGAATCTATATCGGAAGAATTCCGGAGATTGGAGCTACCGCACTGACGGGAGTGGGACTTTGTTTTCCGATTATTACATTGATTACCGCATTTACCTATCTGTTTGGAAATGGCGGCTCCCCACTCTGTTCCATGGAACGGGGAAGAGGCAATGAAAAAGAAGCGGAGATGCTGATGGGAAATACATTTGTCATGCTGATCTGGGCTGGGGCAGTTCTTACTGTTACGGGGCTTGCTTTTTACAGGCCTATTCTTTATGCATTCGGGGCCAGTGATGTCACATTTCCCTATGCTGCCAGCTACATAAAGATCTATCTTCTGGGGACACTGTTTGTAATGATCACACTGGGAATGAATCCGTTTATCAACAGCCAGGGATTTGGAAACACAGGAATGTTTACAATCCTGATCGGAGCAGTGTTAAATATTATCCTGGACCCGCTTTTTATTTTTGGATTTCATATGGGAGTCAGAGGGGCAGCTGTGGCGACAATCATTTCCCAGTTTTGTTCCACAGTATGGGTGTTACGTTTTTTATGTGGGAAAAAAGCAGTTCTGAACCTGAAAAAAAGTGCCTTCAAAATTTCCTGGAAACGTGTGAGGGACATCGTAAGTCTTGGAATGTCCGGATTTTTTATGGCTTTTACCAACAGCCTGGTGCAGGTAGTCTGTAATGCGACACTCCAGACCTGGGGT
>UMIA01012752.1_pt1 | contig 12481 bp, 9 predicted proteins | sample 1965701 | NCBI WGS metagenome assembly UMIA01 (sample SAMEA4836113, study PRJEB28245) | human gut metagenome | biome: gut microbiome; material: fecal sample | place: Denmark | collected 2008 | reverse complement strand
TCTGCAACGGCGACGAGGGCGACCCCGGCGCGTTCATGGACCGTTCCATTATGGAGGGCAATCCCCACTCCGTGCTGGAGGGCATGATGATCGCCGGCCTGGCCGCCGGCAGCGACGAGGGCTATATCTACGTCCGGGCCGAGTATCCCCTGGCGGTGTCCCGGCTGAAAACCGCCATCGAAAAGGCCCAGGAGCTGGGCCTGCTGGGGGACGACATTCTGGGCAGCGGCTTCAATTTCCACCTCCATGTGAACCGCGGCGCAGGCGCCTTTGTCTGCGGCGAGGGCAGCGCCCTGACCTCCTCCATCGAGGGCAAGCGCGGCATGCCCCGGGTAAAGCCCCCCCGCACCATTGAGCACGGCCTGTGGGGCAAGCCCACGGTGCTCAACAACGTGGAGACCTTTGCCAACGTCCCCCTGATCATCCGCAACGGCGTGGACTGGTACCGGCACATCGGCACGGAAAAGAGCCCCGGCACCAAGGCCTTCGCCCTGACCGGCAATGTGGTGAACACCGGCCTGATCGAGGTGCCCATGGGTACCACCGTCCGCGAGGTGATTTTTGACATCGGCGGCGGCATCCCCGACGGCAAGAAGTTCAAGGCCGTGCAGATCGGCGGCCCCTCCGGCGGCTGCTGCTGCGCCAGCAGTGAGCACCTGGACCTGCCCCTGGACTTCGACTCTCTGAAGAAGATCGGGGCTATGATCGGCTCCGGCGGCCTGGTGGTCATGGACGAGGACACCTGCATGGTGGAGACTGCCCGCTTCTTCATGAGCTTCACCCAGAACGAAAGCTGCGGCAAGTGCGTTCCCTGCCGGGAGGGCACCAAGCGCATGCTGGAGATCCTGGACCGCATCGTCGGCAACGAGGGCACCATGGAGGACCTGGAGCTGCTGGAGAATCTGTCCAATACCATCACCGAGACGGCTCTGTGCGGCCTGGGCCAGAGCGCCTGCAAGCCCGTCCAGAGCACTCTGCGCTATTTCCGGGACGAGTATCTGGCCCATGTGGTGGACCACCACTGTCCCATCTGCAACGGGCGCAAGCGCCATCTGGAGATCATTCCCGAGCTGTGCAAGGGCTGCGGCAAGTGCGCCCGGAACTGTCCCATGGATGCCATCTCCGGCCAGATCCGCATGCCCCACGTCATCGACACCACCAAGTGTATCCACTGCGGCGCTTGCTGGGGAGCCTGCCCCTTCGGCGCTATCGACGCCATTGAGGAGGAGGTATGACCATGGCCAAGGGAATCATGATCGTAGACGGCCAGCGGGTGCCGTTCGACGGGGAGAAGAATGTCCTCTCCGTGATCCGCAAGGCGGGCATCGACATGCCCACCTTCTGCTACTATTCCGAGCTGTCGGTCCACGGCGCGTGCCGCATGTGCATCGTGGAAAATGTTAAAACCGGTAAAATCGACGCATCCTGCTCCATGGAGCCCCGGGACGGGCTGGAGATCCGCACCAACACCGCCCGGCTGCTGCGGCACCGGCGGATGATCCTGGAGCTGATGCTGGCCTCCCACGACTGCAGCTGCACCACCTGCGCCAAAAGCGGCAACTGCCGCCTGCAGGCCCTGGCCCAGCGCTTCGGCGTCAGCCGGGTCCGGTTCCCGGACACCCGGGAGCGCTATGAGCAGGACAACACCAGTCTGGCCATTTTCCGGGACCCCAACAAATGCATTCTCTGCGGCGACTGCGTCCGGGTCTGCGAGGAGCTCCAGGGCCAGGGCATCCTGAACTATGCCCACCGGGGCAGCGAGCTGCAGGTCATGCCCGCCTTTGACCGGAAGCTGGCGGACACCAAGTGCGTGGGCTGCGGCCAGTGTGCTGCCGTGTGCACCACCGGCGCCATCACCGTGAAAAACCAGATCGGCCAGGCCTGGCAGGCCCTCCACGACCCGAAAAACCGGGTGGTGGTCCAGATCGCCCCCGCCGTGCGGGTAGCCCTGGGTGAGGAGTTCGGCCTGCCCGCCGGAGAAAACGTCATGGATCGGCTGGTAAAGGCCCTGAAGCTCATGGGCGTGGAGGAGGTGTACGACACCGACTTTGCCGCGGATATGACCACCATCAGCGAGTCCCAGGAGTTCCTGGAGCGGCTGAAGGCCGGCGGTCCCTTCCCCATGTTCACCAGCTGCTGCCCCGCCTGGGTGAAGTATCTGGAGCTCAACGACCCCAAGTATCTGCGGAATATCTCCTCCTGCAAGTCCCCTATGGAGATGTTCGCCGCCGTGCTGCGGGATAAGTATCAGGCAAAGGACGCCGCCGACGGACAGCGGACGTATCACATGGCCATCATGCCCTGCACCGCCAAGAAGATGGAGGCCGCCCGGGCGGAATTTACCCGGGACGGGCAGCCCGACGTGGATCTGGTCATCACCACCCGGGAGCTGGTGGACATGATCCGGGAGGCCGGTATTCAGCTGACGGAGCTGGAGCCTGAGGCCCCGGACCTGCCCTTCGGCCTGGGCTCCGGCGCGGCGGTGATCTACGGCGTCACCGGCGGCGTGGCAGAGGCCGTGGTGCGGTACTGTCTGCCGGACAAGAGCAACAACGCCCTTCAGGCCATCCGGGTCACGGACCTGCGGGGCGACGGAGCCATCCGTGAGGTAAACCTGACCGTGGAGGGCCAGGAGCTGCACATCGCCATCGTCAACGGCCTGTCCCACGCCAAGGAGCTGATCGCCGACGTGGAGGCCGGAAAGCGGTTTTATCACCTGGTAGAGGTCATGACCTGCCAAGGCGGCTGCGTAGGCGGCGCGGGCCAGCCCTATGGCCTGACGGCGGCGAAGAAGCACCGGGGCGCGGGTCTGTACGAGGCGGACGCCACCGCCATGTTCAAGGGGGCGGAGAAGAACCCCATTGTCACCCGCCTGCTGGACGAGTACGGCCATGAGCGCTGCCATGAGCTGCTCCACGTCCGCTACGGAGAATAACAAGCCATCACCAAAGCAGCCCCTCCGGCCAATCCGGAGGGGCTGAGTTTGTCAAAAATCCTTTTTGGCAGGCGTTTCCCTGGACTTTCCCTGCAAAGCCTGGTATAGTAAGGGAAAAAATCGAAGGGAGTCATGCACATGCATATCACCGTTTATCTTGGCGCCAGCCGGGGCAACGACCCGGCGCTGGAGCGCGCCGTCCGTGAGCTAGGCCGGTGGATCGGAACCAGCGGCAACGCCCTGGTCTACGGCGGGTCCAAAACCGGTCTTATGGGCTGCCTGGCCCGGAGCGTTCTGGAAGCCGGCGGCTAGGTCACCGGTGTGGAGCCGCAGTTTTTCATGGACGCAGGCTATCAGTACGACGGTCTGACCCGGCTCATCGTCACGGAGGACATGGCCCGGCGCAAGGCGAAAATGATCGAGCTGGGCGACGCCTTCATCGCCTTCCCCGGCGGCACCGGCACCCTGGAGGAGATTGCCGAGGTCATGTCCCAGGTGTCCTTGAAGCAGCTGAAGGCTCCCTGCATCCTGTACAACCTCAATGGGTATTATGACCATCTGAAGGCCCTGCTGGAGCACATGATCGAAAAGGACCTGTCCTCCCCGGACCGGCAGCAGGGCATCCATTTTGCCGCAGGTCTGGCGGAGATCCAGGAAATTCTGCGGCAGGCATAACGGTATAAAAGCGGACGGGGCAGAGCCTCGTCCGCTTCCTTTTTTCTTCCTCCCGGCCATTTTCCTGGTGACAATTGCGCTCCGATGCCGTATAATGCTTCCCATAGGGTCCCCATCCGGGGACAGGATAGGGAACAGAAGGGAGACAATACATGACAGATATCCAGATCGCCCAGCAGGCCGTGCCCCTGCCCATCGGCGACATTGCCGCCTCCTGCGGCATCGACCCCCAGTATGTGGAGCAGTACGGCCGCTGCAAGGCCAAGATCGACTACCGCCTGCTGCGGGAGCAGGCCCACCGGCCCGACGGCAAGCTCATCTTAGTCACCGCCATCACCCCCACCCCCGCCGGCGAAGGCAAGACCACCACCACCGTGGGCCTGACGGACGGCCTGCGCAAAATCGGCAAAAACGCCGTAGCCGCCCTGCGGGAGCCGTCTCTGGGGCCGGTGTTCGGCGTCAAGGGCGGAGCCGCCGGCGGCGGCTATGCCCAGGTCATCCCCATGGAGGACATCAATCTTCACTTCACCGGCGATTTCCACGCCATCGGCGCGGCCAACAACCTGCTGGCCGCTCTGCTGGACAACCACATCCAGCAGGGCAACGCCCTGGGCATCGACGTCAAGCAGATCGTCTGGAAGCGCTGCGTGGACATGAACGACCGCCAGCTGCGCCACGTCATCGACGGCCTGGGCGGCAAAATGCAGGGTGTCCCCCGGGAGGACGGGTTCGACATCACCGTGGCCAGCGAGGTCATGGCCGTTCTGTGTCTGGCCAGTGACATCACCGACCTGAAGGCCCGGCTGGGCCGCATGATTGTGGCCTATACCTTCGACGGCCGTCCCGTCACCGCCCACGATCTCAAAGCCGAGGGAGCCATGGCCGCCCTGCTGAAGGACGCCCTGAAGCCCAACCTGGTCCAGACCCTGGAGCACTCCCCCGCCTTTATCCACGGCGGCCCCTTTGCCAACATCGCCCACGGCTGCAACAGCGTCACCGCCACCCGCATGGCCCTGAAGCTGGGGGACTACGCCGTCACCGAGGCGGGCTTTGCCGCAGACCTGGGGGCGGAGAAGTTCTTTGATATCAAGTGCCGCCTGTCCGGTCTGCGCCCCTCCGCCGTGGTCATCGTGGCCACGGTCCGGGCCCTGAAATACCACGGCGGTGTCCCCAAGGCGGAGCTGGGCCGGGAAGACCTGTCCGCCCTGGAAAAGGGCTTGCCCAACCTGCTGCACCATGTGAACACCATCCGCAATACCTTCCATCTGCCCTGCGTGGTGGCCATCAACGCCTTTCCCACGGATACGGCGGCGGAGCTGCGCCTGGTGGAGGACAAATGCCGCGCCCTGGGAGTCAATGCCGTGCTGTCTGAGGTGTGGGCCAAGGGCGGCGAGGGCGGACGTGCCCTGGCCCAGGAGGTGGTGCGCCTGTGCGATCAGCCCCAGCTGACCCCCTTCTCCTTTGCCTATCCCGACAACGCCTCCCTGGCCTATAAGCTCAACGCCATTGTGGGCCGGGTATACGGCGGCGCTCAGGCGGTGCTGACCCCCGCCGCCCAGAAGCAGCTCCAGCGCCTGACGGAGCTGGGCTTCGGCGACCTGCCGGTGTGCATGGCCAAAACGCAGTATTCTCTGTCCGACGACCCCACCCTGCTGGGAGCTCCCACGGGCTTCACCGTCACCGTCCGCAGTCTGCGGGTCAGCGCCGGAGCCGGCTTCATCGTGGCCTATACCGGCGACATTATGACCATGCCGGGCCTGCCCCGGGTCCCGGCGGCGGAAAAGATCGACGTGGACGAAAACGGCGTCATCACCGGCCTGTTCTGAGAGAATACATATAGAAGCAATCGCACCCCCGGCGGGATCCCGCCGGGGGTGCGATTACTTATTCAATTTTCAGGCGTTTTCCGCGATATACCGGGCCACATACACGCCGCTGGCGCTGGCGTGGGACAGGGAGTGGGTCACGCCGCTGCCGTCGCCGATGACGAACAGCCCCGGGTAGCAGGTCTGGAGGTTGTTGTCCAGCTGCACCTCCATGTTATAGAACTTCACCTCCACGCCGTAGAGCAGGGTGTCGTCGTTGGCGGTGCCCGGGGCGATCTTATCCAGGGCATAGATCATCTCGATGATGCCGTCCAGGATGCGCTTGGGCATTACCAGGCTTAGGTCGCCGGGGGTGGCGGACAGGGTGGGGGTCACGAAGCTCTCCTCAATGCGCTTGGGGGTGGACCGCTGGCCCCGGATCAGGTCGCCGAACCGCTGGATGATCACGCCGCCGCCCAGCATATTGGACAGCCGCGCAATGCTCTCGCCGTAGCCGTTGGAGTCCTTGAAGGGCTCGGAGAAGTGCTTGGCCACCAGCAGGGCGAAGTTGGTGTTCTCCGTATGCATGGCCGGGTCCTCATAGCTGTGGCCGTTGACGGTGACGATGCCGTTGGTGTTCTCATTGACCACCGCTCCCTTGGGGTTCATGCAGAAGGTCCGCACCCGGTCCTGGAACTTCTCCGTCCGGTACACGATCTTGCTCTCATACAGCTCGTCGGTAAGGTGGGCAAACACCTCATAGGGCAGCTCCACCCGCACGCCGATGTCCACCCGGTTGGACCGGGTGGCGATCTCCAGCTCACGGCACACGTCCTCCATCCACTTGCTGCCGCTGCGGCCCACGGAGATGACGCAGTACCGGCCCTGATATCTGGCCTTGTCCGTCACCACCCGATACCCGCCGTCCACGCGCTCCACGGCCCGCACCGGGGTATCGAAGAAAATGTCCACGCCGTCCTTCAGGATGTTGTACAGGTGCTCCAGCACCACCAGGTTCTTGTCCGTGCCCAGGTGCCGCACCGACGCGTCCAGCAGGTGCAGGTCGTTCTCCAGGCACAGCTTCTTGATGGGCGTCGCGCCGGTGGAGTACAGGTGCGTCCCCTGGCCGCCGTTTTCCACGTTGATCTGATCCACGTATTCCATCAGCTCCAGGGCCCGCTTCTTGCCGATGTGCTCGTGCAGGGTGCCGCCGAACTGGTTGGTGATGTTGTACTTGCCGTCGGAAAAGGCCCCGGCCCCGCCGAAGCCGTTCATAATGGCGCAGGTGGGGCACTTGACGCAGGACTTCACCTTGTCCCCGTCAATGGGACAGTGCCGCCGGGCCAGGGCGTGGCCCGCCTCAAACAGGGCGATCTTCAGGTCCGGCCGCTTCTCCAGCAGCTCATAGGCGGAGTAGATTCCGCCGGGGCCTCCGCCCACGATCAGCACATCATACTGCATAGTCATTTCCTCCTGATTCACATAGTCATACATATATAGTATACCAGTTATTTTCCGCGGCAGCAAACAGATTTTGCTTATGGCAGGGTTTAGCTTCTCTGCACACGCAATAACTGCATTTGGCAAATCGCACTGTTTTTTTGATTAATTATGTTTGTAATTGACAAAAGCAAATATATATGCGATAATATTTTATATAATTATTGCAGAAAGGAGGATTTGTCGTTTACTTATATTTTCACTACTTCTGCGCGTGAAATTGAAATGGAGGTTATATATGAAAAAAAGATTATCTATTTTCCTAATTTTCGTACTTCTCTTTTCACTATCCTCTACAACTGTTGCCTCGGCTCTTCCGAACAAAAGTGAACTGCCCGGTCTCTATGCGGCCGAAGATGGTGATATGTTCATTTTACAATCCGAAGACCGAGATGCGACGATAATTACAAATGATACTCACCATTCCATGACAGTTTCAATTAAGTATTCTCATAATCCGGATACAGTGTACCAGTGGTATATTTCTGATTATCCAATGCCCTTTGAGCCATCTAGTTCCGCATTTTGGACGGACATTATTGCTTATGCGGAAGATCACATCAGTCAAGCGGAGGAAATCATTTTCGTCAGCAACACACCATCTGAAATGCATAATTCCATTCAGCCATTCAGTTCTGCGGGAGCAGATATTTATCCGCAACTCGTGAAGTACGTTGGCACATCGCCCTTTGAAGACATCATAAGGTATAGTACGACCATGGACGGAAATACTGTACGGGTTTATGAGGACATGAGGTTTGAAGTGCGCTTTTCACAGAATAAGAGTTGGTCGACTGCAGTATTTGTGTCAACTCTGATTACCTCTGTTTTGGGACTGATTGTGACAAATACTATTGTGCAAGCCATTTGTACTGCATTTAACGTCGTTGTAAGTGTGTATGCTTCCATTGCAGCCGGATCGATGAATTGTTATACCTGTACAGCAATATTTTCACGTTATGTTAATGTTAACAGTTCCGAGTATCCCTATAACATGACCATAAGAACGGTTTCATACGAGGCATATGAAGATGCCTCACCCTCTAGTACGAGAAGAGCAGAGATCGATAGCGGGTCCAGGACTACGAGTTATAACAAGAGTGAAAGTTACTATCAGAATTGCTATGCACAGGCACTGGATGGCTATAACGTTTACAAGAGCGTTGGCCCACGTTCCTAGGAGGTTGCCTATGTGGAGTCCTCTGCAAAAGTATACCGTCCAACAGTTCAGGCGGGGTATGCTTCTTCAATTGATCAACATTGTGCTTTGCACATTGTCCCTTATCTTCAATAATACCTACTTTCTCGTTGCGCTGGTGTTTACCTGCAACACGTGGTGGCTGCTACGCTGGCGCAGATACTGCGGCCTTCTTTTCCCGCTGCTGAGCTATCCCTTAGCCATGTATGCCACCGTGTCTCACAACGTCTTCCCGGCCATCCCCGCTGTTCTTGGGCTGAACGTCTGCTTTCTCATCTATTCTGCGATCATGCTTCTGCTGTTTCGATCTGAATTCAAGGATGAATCCGATCCGGCCTGAGCTATATGGGGTGCTTCCAGTGAATCCCGGCAGCCTTGCTGCCGGGATTTTTATTGCTATGCTCCCCCCGTTATGGTACAATAACCCCAAAACGTATAAGGAGGGGCCGCCTATGAGCCGCGCCGACGAAATATTTCAGCAAAACTGCCGTGATATCCTGGAAAACGGCGTCTGGGACACGGACCAGGCCGTCCGTCCCCGCTGGGACGACGGCTCCCCCGCCCACACGGTGAAGAAATTCGGCATCGTCAACCGCTACGACCTGCGCCGGGAGTTCCCCATTCTCACCGTCCGCCGCACCTACTTTAAAACCTGCATCGACGAGCTGCTGTGGATCTGGCAGCAGAAGTCCAACAACATTCACGACCTCCGGGGCCACATCTGGGACAGCTGGGCCGACGAGACCGGCTCCATCGGCAAGGCCTACGGCTATCAGCTGGGGGTGAAGCACCAGTATCCCGAGGGGAAGTTTGACCAGGTGGACCGGGTGCTGTACGACCTGCGCCACAACCCCGCCTCCCGCCGCATCCTCACCAATATCTATAACTTCCAGGACCTCCACGAGATGGCCCTGTATCCCTGCGCCTATTCCATGACCTTCAACGTCTCCGGCCGCACCCTCAACACCATTCTGAACCAGCGGTCCCAGGATATGCTGACGGCCAACAACTGGAACGTGGTCCAGTACGCCGTCCTGGTCCACATGATGGCCCGGGCCTCCGGCCTGGAGGCCGGGGAGCTGGTCCACGTCATCGCCGACGCCCATATCTACGACCGCCATGTCCCTCTGGTGGAGGAGCTTCTGCGGCGGCAGGGGCGCCCGGCCCCGGCCTTCGTCATGGACCCGGAGGTGACGGATTTCTATCGCTTCACCCGGGACAGCTTCCGGCTGGAGGGGTACGAGCCCCTGCCCTTCGACGGAAAAATTCCCGTGGCCATCTGATTTTCCCCGCCCCACAGGCTTTTTTCTTGACCGAAAATGGCCTGTGGGGTATAATATATTCTGTAAAAAAGCTCTGCTTTTTTACAGAAGGCTTGCAGTCTGCTGCGCGCATAATTTGTTCGCCAAGGGCGAACAAATTCCACACTTGCAGACTGAGAAGTATTTTTGGCCAGGTACACGCCCCGGCCAAAAATGATCTCAATTGATTTGCCGCCTGCGGGCGGCAAACTCTGCGAGGCTTTAATAAGAACGACAGTCTCTTAAATTTCTGAACCCGGAGGCGATGGGATGAAAAAAATTGTTCACAAGCCGGCTGCGCCGCTGTATGCGGCGGCGGCTGTATGGGTGCTGTATGCCCTGCTGTTCCCCCTGTATCGGGTGGGTCACTTCGTCATCGTGCTGGCGGCCTCCGCCGCGGTGTACGGCATCGCCCGCCTGTTCTGCAAGGATGTTGTGGAGGAGGTGCCGGAGGAGCCGAAAACCACCGGCAATCCGGAGCTGGACAAGATGGTATCCGAGGGTCAGGATGCTCTGGAGGAAATGCGCCGCCTGAACGACAGCATCCAGGATGCGGCCATCAGTGCCCAGATCGACCGCCTGGAGCAGGTATCCGGCAAGATCTTCCGGCAGGTGCAGAAGGATCCCACTCAGCTGCCCCAGATCCGCAAATTCATGAGCTACTACCTGCCCACCACCCTGAAGCTGCTGCGCGCCTATGACGACATGAGTCATCAGGGGGTCCAGGGCGAGAACATCACCGGCACTATGGAGCGGGTCCGGGGCATGATGGGCACCATCGTCACTGCCTTCGAACGGCAGCTGGACAGCCTGTTCGGCGACCAGGCCCTGGATATCTCCACGGATATCACGGTGCTGGACAACATGATGGCCCGGGAGGGCCTCAGCGACGACCCCATTCACCGCACCCAGGCAAAGCCTGACGACGGCCCCCAGGACGACGGGATCCAATTGGAGCTTTAAGACACCATTATTCATAAAGGAAGGACGATTACCATGACCGATAACATGACCCCTCAGCTGACCCTGGACCCCACCGCCGCTGCCGCCGAGGCAGTGCCCACCCTGACCCTGACTCCGGAAGCCCCGGAGGCCCCCCAGGTGGAGGAGGAAAAGAAAATTGAGCCCGTGGAGATGGACGAAAAGCTGCTGACCGACCAGGAAAAGCAGGCCGTGGAGGAATTCTCCCGCAAGATCGACATCCGCGACACCAATATGATCCTCCAGTATGGCGCCGCCGCCCAGAAAAGCGTGGCAGGCTTCTCCGAAAATGCCCTGAACAGCGTCCGCAACAAGGATCTGGGCGAGATCGGCAAGGACCTGAGCCAGCTGGTGGTGGAGCTGAAGGGCTTCGGCCAGGACGAGGAAAAGAAGGGCCTGGCGGGCCTGTTCAAAAAAACCGGCAACCGGCTGGAGACCATGAAGGCCCAGTACGGCAAGGTAGAGGCCAACGTGGACAAAATCGCCCAGTCTCTGGAGCAGCATCAGATCACCCTGCTGAAGGATGTGGCCATGTTTGACCAGATGTACGAGCTGAACCTGAAGTATTACAAGGAGCTGACCATGTATATCCTGGCCGGGAAGAAGCGGCTGGCGGAGGTGCGGTCCACGGAGCTGGAGGAGCTGCGCAAAAAGGCGGAGCAGACGGGTCTTGCCGAGGACGCCCAGGCATACAACGACCTGGTGAACCTGTGCAACCGCTTTGAAAAGAAGCTCCACGACCTGGAGCTGACCCGGATGGTGTCCGTGCAGATGGGGCCCCAGACCCGCCTCCTGCAAAACAATGACACCCAGATGATCGAGAAGATCCAGTCCTCCCTGGTGAACACCATCCCCCTGTGGAAAAGCCAGATGGTGCTGGCCCTGGGCATGGAGCACAGCCGTCAGGCCACTGCCGCCCAGAACGCCGTCACCGAGATGACCAACCAGCTGCTGCGCAAGAATGCCGACACCCTGAAGATGGGCACCATCGCCACCGCCAAGGAGGCCGAGCGCTCCATCGTGGACATTGAGACCCTCCAGCACACCAACCAGCAGCTGATCTCCACCCTGGATGAGGTCATGAACATCCAGAAGGAGGGGGCCGAGAAGCGCAAGGCCGCCGAGGTGGAGCTGGGCCGCATCGAGGGCGAACTGAAGCAGAAGCTGCTGGAGCTCCGGGGCTAAGCCCCGCTCCCCCCTTCCCGGAGCGCCGTTCTCCCCCCTCTGTAGGGGCGGACGTCTCTGTCCGCCCGAATGCGCCCTGATGCAGGCAAGGTCCTGATTCGCCGGTCCCTGCGGGCCGTTTCCCCTCAATCTCCCTGGAAAGGACTGGTGCCCTCACCATGAAATTTTATCAAAAACGAGGCTTTGCACTGGTGGTGCTGATCCTGGCCATCCTGGGCGCCAGCGTCTACGGCATCAGCAAAAAGCCCGCCTCCCTGCCGGAGGTATCGCACTATAACTGGATTTGTGACCAGGCGGGCCTGCTGACCCAGGATGCCCGGCAGACCATCCAGGAATACAACACCGCCTGGAACGACAAATATTATGCCGTTGCCGCTGTGGCTGCCGTGGACAATATCCACGGCTGGAAGCCCGAGGACTACGCCCGGGAGCTGGGGGCCAAGTGGGGCCTGGGAGCCAACGACATGCTCCTGCTGCTGGTAAAGGGCGGCGATTGGTACGTTGCCTGCGGCGACGACTTAGCCGACCAAATGACCGACACCCAGCAGACCAAGCTGAAAACCGCCCTGGACACCCCCTACTACGCCGGGGATTATTCCCAGGCAGCGGTGGATTTCTTCCGCCAGTCCGACGTGGTTCTGGCCCAGACCCTGGGCCAGAACGGCTCCCACCAGCAGCCTGCTCAGAACCAGGGCTGGCAGCAGCCCTCTGCCGCCTCCGGCGTCAGCGTGTCCGGCGTGGTCCTACTGATCGTGGGGATTTTTGTGATCTGGTCCCTGCTGGACCGCATGCGCTATAACCGCTACCGCCGCCGTCCGGTGGTGGCAGGCGGCCCGGTGTACTATCCCATTTTCTGGGGCCGTCGGTCCCGGGCGCCCCGGCCCCCCCGGCCCCCTCGGGG
>UMIA01017669.1_pt1 | contig 12555 bp, 10 predicted proteins | sample 1965701 | NCBI WGS metagenome assembly UMIA01 (sample SAMEA4836113, study PRJEB28245) | human gut metagenome | biome: gut microbiome; material: fecal sample | place: Denmark | collected 2008 | reverse complement strand
TGAACTTCATTATGCGAACTCATCCACTTCATTTCACGACTTCTTCCACTTCATTTCACGAGTTCATCTACTTCATTGAGTTGGCACATACGGCTGCGATAGCTGAAGGAGACGACTGAGTTAGCTGAATGAGACGGCTGCATTAGCTGGAGGAGTCGAATGCAGTGGCTGAAGGAGACGGCTGCGGTGGCTGAAGGAGACGACTGCGGTGGCTGAAGGAGTCGAATGCAGTGGCTGAAGGAGACGAATGCGATAGCTGAAGGAGTCGAATGCAGTGACCGGAGGAGACGAATGCTGTGGCTGGAGGAGACACATTCTGAACACTTATAACTAGAGATTGCGGTATAATACTAAACTGAGTCCACTTAAAAAAGTCCCGAATCATATTTTTTGTCTTTGTAACTTATTGACAATCAATGGCACGTTTTCGTAAAAATGACTTTTTCAAGTGGGCTCAGAAAATAAAATCTGTTTTCTGTTTCATTCCACACACCCACGAAGGGTGTGACAACTTCTCAGCGATGTCTGTATCGCGCATAGCGTAGTTTCAATCCACACACCCACGAAGGGTGTGACAACTTCTCAGCGATGTCTGTATCGCGCATAGCGTAGTTTCAATCCACACACCCACGAAGGGTGTGACTACCTACATCAATGCAGACCTATCGAGAGTAGATGTTTCAATCCACACACCCACGAAGGGTGTGACTCATGCGAGCGCAGAGGCATCTTGTTGGCATTCAGTTTCAATCCACACACCCACGAAGGGTGTGACCACTCTTGCAGTTGGTATGATAGACACAATCCTTGTTTCAATCCACACACCCACGAAGGGTGTGACTTGAGACCCTTCTGCCACATGAGTTGCAGCCAGAGGTTTCAATCCACACACCCACGAAGGGTGTGACATAGATGTGGACTCCAACTGCCATGCAAGGGAAGTTTCAATCCACACACCCACGAAGGGTGTGACCTCGGGTCTTCTGTCTCAGTTTGTCTCTGTGGCTTGTTTCAATCCACACACCCACGAAGGGTGTGACTTGCTGCCGTGGTCTCGCTGTCTGTGTCGAAGAAGTTTCAATCCACACACCCACGAAGGGTGTGACTGTAGATATTATGCTGGCAGTAGTCCTCTACGCTGTTTCAATCCACACACCCACGAAGGGTGTGACAAATCGAAATTTCGATGGTTTCCTTTACGCTCAGTTTCAATCCACACACCCACGAAGGGTGTGACACTCCCACTTCAAGCCACAACGACAGACTGAGACAGTTTCAATCCACACACCCACGAAGGGTGTGACGGCTAACCACCCCTCACAAATGCTATCGTGATATGTTTCAATCCACACACCCACGAAGGGTGTGACTGGGCGGCGCAGCCGACCAGGGGGGGAGGAGGGCGTTTCAATCCACACACCCACGAAGGGTGTGACTTCGCAAAGGGTCGAGAACCATCTGCACACCATATTGTTTCAATCCACACACCCACGAAGGGTGTGACCTGAGGATAGAAGCAACGCTGAGGAGCGACTTTGTTTCAATCCACACACCCACGAAGGGTGTGACGGCGGCAAATCGCTCACCTTCCAGTTGCCAGCCCTGTTTCAATCCACACACCCACGAAGGGTGTGACTTTTTCGAGCGACCGAGGGGGCGCAGAGAGAGTGTTTCAATCCACACACCCACGAAGGGTGTGACGTATTATTGTTAATAGCCACATTATGGAAAAAATGGTTTCAATCCACACACCCACGAAGGGTGTGACAGAGCGAGGCGGTTATCAATATGAAAATATAAGAGTTTCAATCCACACACCCACGAAGGGTGTGACTGCATATTCAGCAAATAGCTGAATATCATGATGCAAAGATAATTATTTTGCGAAAGATGGCAAAATAATTACACGTAAAATATTATAAAAGGCATAATATTTGTAAGTCACTGATTTTAAGAAGGTGCGAAACTATAGGTTATTTTGCAATACTATAGGTTCGCACCCTCATACATTAAATGATAAGCTCACCAGTAAAGTCAAGCCCCATATCCTTACCCAAATTCTCAACTTTACGTTTCCAATTTTTCCCAAGAATATAGAACCTAATACTATCTTGTTCGGTATCAATAATCCCTTTCAACTGATCCCTCAATACGAAAAACTGAGATTCCGTCAAAATACACTCAAAAACAGAGTTTTGAACTCTCTTTCCGTAATTCAAACACGCCCTTGCTACATTGCGTAAACGTTTCGCACCATGAGCCGAGGTAATGTTTACATCATAAGTAATCAATACAAACATACACTACTTGATTAAAAATACTGGATAATCATCAATATCCTTACGAATGAATCTCGCCAACAACATTGCTTGAACATAAGGAAGAAGACCTATACTTACCTTTTCATTTAAATAAGGATGAATAATCTGCTCCTTCTTTCTGTTTTGCCAAGCAGACAATATAATCTTACGCCCCGAGTCTGTCATGACGATACCTTCGTCACCCTGCTTGACGAAATCTTTGATGGTAATCTGTTTTCTGTTGATTAAAGATAGAACTAATCTATCACCCAAATATGCTCGCAACTCCTCCATCATATCCAAAGATAAAGATGCACGCCCTGGTCTTAAAGTATGCATAAACCCTACGTATGGGTCTAAGCCAATAGTCTCCAAAGCCGATGTCATATCATTACATATAAGAGTATATACGAAAGATAACATCGCATTAATCGCATCTTTTGGTGGACGACGATTGCGACCTTCAAATACAAAATCTTCTTTCTGATTTAGAAGAAGGCGTGAGAATACACCAAAATAAGCAGTGGCAGCTTCTCCTTCTATTCCTCTCACACTATCTATAGATTCAGCATTCAAAACTCTTCTTTTGCACCGAAGCAGTTCCTCGCAAACACGTTCTATAGCCTCATCATCTCCATTGTCTCTAATAAAGCGACGCAAGATATTACGATAGTTTTGGATTTTTCCACCTATGAAAAGTTTACTGAGATGAAGAGCATAGTTAGGTTCATCAGAATTCTTATATTGTGCTTTTCTCAGTAAAACGTTTCCCCTAGTCGGACCTTGCGAACGGCTGATATATCTTCCTTGTGGTGAAAGGAAGGTTAGAGAAACATTATTATCTGCACACAGTTTCATCAATCCTGGACTTGCCCCCATATAACCAAAAGTAATAATTTGCTCTATATTATGGATAGGAATACGGAATATCTCGTTTTGCTTCACTGATATCACAACATTCAACCCATCTTTACTTAGATAGGCTTCAGGTGTGGTCACGTATAATGTATTAAGTAATATCCTCATATAGATTCTTGTTTAAATAGGTTGATACTTGAGTACAATCACTCATTTCTGGCATACAGAGATTTACCAGAGAACAATTCTTGCAATGGTGCTGTTTGTTAGCTTTCGGCAATATACCGCATTTAAATACCTCGTGCATCTGACGGGCACATTGAATAGTCGTACTTCTTAATGATTCAGAAATAGAGACTGTTTCTCTATGTTTTACTTCATCATAATACAATGCACCGTAAGGAATATGAATGCCATACATTTCTTCGAGACACATTGCCTGGGCAGCCAATTGTACTTCATCTCTTTCATCAGGCTTATGATGCCCTCTTTTATACTCCACAGGGTATGGTTTCCAATATCCTTTGTAGCGATTATGAGTTATAGCATCTTCTGATGAATCAGCAGGAATAAGTTCTACAGCATCAGTTACACCATATAGTCCTAATTCTTTAGAGGCTATATGGAGGGAACGAAGCGTGATAACATTACCATTTTTCTGACGATAGAAGGGATTATCTACATTCTTGTGTAGAATCTGCCCTTCTGTCGTCAGTTTATTTTCTGCCCATTGTTGCTCGATATGAATCAAAGCCCATTGTCGGGGGCAGAACATAAAGTGCAGTATCCCCGACAGCATGAGCATTTCGTCTTCAGTATACATGATGATACTAAATCAATTCTTCAACTGATACACCAGGATATTTCTCATCCAACTCCTCTTGGGTAGGAACAGTAACGTCATAATCGCCAAATGCACGCGGGAACTCTACTTCCTCTTTTAGTTTCACTTGAATAAGGTCAAATAATTGACCAGCTCTAGCATTACCTAAAGGAGAATCGTGTTTGAAGACAATCAAAGCTCTAGGGTTCATCTCTCCTCTTGCTGCAGAATGATCATTCTCAAAAGCATTAATAAGTGCCTGGAACAAGAGTTCTTTGTCTTCCTCTGAGAAGCCTGTCTTTGCAGCATCTGAAGCTGAGATAAAACCATGCATACGATAAAGTCCATAACTTACAGTATATTTATTACCAAAAGTATTATTCTTACTCTCATCACTCTCCTTTGTAATACAACAACGAGTAAGTGAATTTGATTTTGAGAAAATAGGATTAATAGAACGAGCAAAAGTAAACTGAACAGGACCGCGCACAACACCAAGTCCCTTTATCTTCTTCTTACTATTTGCTTTTTTCTTCTTTCCTTTCTCTTCAGTATCTTCCTCTTCGGCTTTCTCTTCACCAGTACTCATAACTGCACCAAAAGTACGAATATCAAAGTATTGTGCACACATTGCCTGTCTACCAGATTTGACAGCCTTCTTTTCTTCATTATTAGTCTTGTCTGCCTCATCTCTCTTCTCTTGAATCAGAGGATTCAAAATATTGCCCTCTCTGATGAAAATATCATATGGAGTCTTAAGCCCCTTGAGCAAGTGAATATAATTACGTACTTTGCGCTTGATGCACACATCTGACACCAACCCCTGATCAGTCTCTTCGTCTGTACGAGGCATGTTGTCGAAATCAGGGTCACCATTTGGATTTCCATCTCTAACGTCAAAGAGGAAAACGAACTCATAACGATTCTTTATTGCTTCCATATTAATTAATTGTTAAAATTATAACTATCATTGTTCATTTTGTTTGAATTTGTGTTATATTGGTAATAATATCCCAAAGCAAACTCTCCACGTTCCATTATTGAAAACTTATTTGGGAAGTGACCAATTCGAGCAGCAATCTCAGTAATGGATTTACTGTATGCTCCTTTGGTTTTTTTCTCATAAACTGGTACATATTTTGTCAAGAGAATGCCCATAATTCGCGCAGGTGTATTTGATGCAGATGCAAAAAATCTATCCTTAATCGAACTATTTACTTCACCTTGCGCCTTAAACTGCAATTTGCAGATTAAGGCAAACAAACGTCCACACAGATATGCCTTACTGGCATTTTGTTCATCTAATTCATTCTTCATATTATACTTGTTTTTATTGTTTCTATTTAAAACTAATCGAATAACAGTTGATTTCTCCTCACTAAAGCAACCATATTTAGCCTTGTCATGCTCTATTTGACTTAATACACTTTGAAGTATCATCAACGGCAAAGATGTATTTGTTAGAGCAGCATGCCATAATATAGTTCCAACACGAGCTCTTGCCTTGAAGTCGTTCTGTGTAGGCTTAGCTTTCTTCTTAATACAATTATAAAGAATGGTATTTATGCCTGGATAGTACACCTCACCATTTTTTATAGTTGCAATATCTTCAAACCATTGTTTTAGGTTGTTCTGATATTGAGAAACACTAACAGCCAGCCAATCTCTTACAGCAATTCGAGCTGCAGCAGAGGACAAGGTACAACTGTAGAAATAGTTGTCAACTTCCGTTTCTGTTCTAAGAGAATCACCAGTAACTACAGAAGAAAACATTTTTTTTACTCTTTCAACTGTAGGTTGACAAATATCTGACCATGGGTCGATATTATCATCAGGCTTCTTTGTCCAAAAAGCAATCAAAGTATCATCACTCAACTCTATTGCATGTTGATATACCTTTATCTTCTTAACCTTATTGCCTTTTTCTATTTTCTTCCATTCAAACGCAGTAAGGACTTTTAATGCCTCAACGTAATTTCTTGCACAATTAGTACAAATACCAGAATTCAGATTACCTTTTAAACTATATGACTCAAAAGCATTAGCATTATATGACACTAGAGTGCATTTCTTGTCTGAACCTGGAAGATTGACACCACCATGTGGTACATCAAGAATAGGAGAATCGCTCTTTCCACAAATAGCACACTTTTGGTCAGAGAGTTTTATACCCATTTCAAATTTTTTCTTAATAGCTCCTTGCACAATCTCTAGAGAGACAAGACGAACAGAACCAACCATAAAAGTCATGTTTCCACCTTGTTCTTTTTTGGGTAATTGTTCGTATGCTTCTAAAGCCTTTGCTACCTCTTGCGGCTTATTATAGAAGGAAAATACCGGTTCTAATTCCTTTATATCCTTATATTGTTGTAAATTAATTATGTATTTGAGATACTTCTCGTTTTTATCAGAAAGTTTCTTCTTTTTCTCACTTTCTACTTTTTCTTTATACACTTTGGAAAGCTTTTCCATGTATTCTTCTGAAAGTTCTTTTTTGTTCTTTTCTAATAAAGTTTGACTAATTTCTGACTCAGGATACCCATCACAACCATATAGGGTTTCTTCTGCCCTGTCCAACAATAGGCGAACTTTACCTTTTTTGGCTGTACTTGGAATGTATTCCGTAACCAATTGACAATCACATTGGATTAGCTTGAGAAAATTACCACCGCTATCAATAACAATGTCATAATCACATTGGCAAGGAGCCAATGCTGGATGTAGTTCCGTTTCCCTTTTGCCTAATTCTACTAATTCTGCGAACATAATTCCTCCTTTCTGTTAAAGTCATACAATATGCGATTAACTGAGTCTTCTAGTTTTGCACGTATATGAGATGTTGAAAGCATCTTTTCATTCAGCTCATCAGGACACACAAGCGTACTATTCTTTACGACAGCATTTGTCATATAGATTGGAGTCGCATTATGATCCTTATCGTACCAAATATCAAACAAAAGACTACCTATAGGATAGGTCAGATTAAGCTCTGTCGCTTTATCCACATCCTCTTGTGTAACAGGGAAGAATTCACAGGAAAACTCACGAGTACCCAAATAAGGCTGATGCCAACACTGACCTTTTTTCAAACGTCGGTTAAACATCTCACGATATTTGACTATTGGTTCACAAGCAGTTCTTCCTTCTTTTTTATCTCTGTTTTTGACCTTTTGAATATTATCTTCTGACATATAAATAACGGCCTCTATAATGTACTCTACATCTCGCAAAACGATGCTATTTCTCTGACAACGTTTGCTCATATCTAGTATGTCAATAGGCGTACCATTTTGTATGGAGCTAATTTCATTTCTCTTAATTGAAGAGAATGATATCGGCTTCAATATCTTGATACTTTTAACAACCCATTGAAACTCTGGTTTCCAAAGGATGCATTCCAATATGCCTCTTGCTGCAGACGGAGTCATACATGGATATGTCATGCGCTCCACTTTAAGCGCAGGTTGTGTAAAACAGGCATAGGCGCCTTTTACCCTTACTTTTACAATATTACTATCTATCATATGCAAAATATTTCTTCTTCGTTACTTAATCCAAATTCTTCCGAATAAGCACCACTCCAAACTTTTATTCCATTTGTAGTTTCTGCTATCTTATCGGAATTGTCACGTTCAAACTTGTTATACACTTGCACACAGTATTGTGCTATTTGCTGATAATCTTTTCGAGAAAGATATTCTTTACTAGTAATCTCTTTATACAATTGCAAACTTTTCTCGTTATATCTATACACGAACAACGAGGTCGCACTACTATCAATAATTTGATATTTATCTGCTACATCTTGAAACATCAATTTTTCTCGTTTAGGAGTTATGGTGTCCTCAGGTGCATATAGCTTAACTATATCCGTATAGTATTCAGCATAGAAATCTGCATCAGTTAGTCGATTTTCATTATTGTGATAACATAACTGAGCAAATTGAGTGAAAGTTTTATACTCTGCAGAAGGCTGTCCTTTTTCCTCTAACTGAAACAAAAATACTTTGCCTTTTTTAAGCTTACCCTCTCTATTGCATCTTCCTGCCGATTGGATAATAGATTCCAATGGCGCAAGTTCACGAAATACTATAGGGAAATCCATATCTACGCCTGCCTCTATTAGTTGGGTAGAACACAGTATCAATTTCTCACCATTTTTAAGTTTACTTTTGACCTTATCAATAACAGCCATTCTATGCTTCTGGCACATGTTTGTTGATAGGTGAAGGACCTGCATATTGCCTTTTTCTTTTATACTATCAAACAGAGCCTTAGCTTTCTTCTTGGTATTGCATACAATGAGAACAGACTCTTTTTCTTCACAAACTTTTTGTGCTATACTATCCATTGATTGGACTTCGTAGTCAGCAATCGGATAATATTCAACTCTTTTCGTGGCAGCAAATATGGCCGTAGGATTCTCAACCAATGGCACTATACGGTCAATACCTTTAAAGTCAGCACGGGTTTGAAAGTTCGGTTGCGTAGCAGTACAAAACAAAATACTACAACGGCACAGATGCAACATATCGTTCAGTATCTTCATTGTACATTCTGCCAGATGAACTGGTAATGTTTGTATCTCGTCAAAAATGACAATTGAATCCTGCAGATTATGCAATTTCCTACATTTCGATCGCTGGTTCGAAAAGAGAGACTCAAAAAACTGCACTGTCGTTGTAACGACAATAGGATAATCCCAGTTTTCTGCCGCTAATTGTTTTGGGGCTTTGCAATAAAACTCTTCTTCTTCACTTTCTTTTCCTTCATAGATAACATTTGAGTGATGCTCTAATATAACATCATGGTCCTTGAAAATTGATTTCAATTCCTTTGCAGTTTGATCAATGATGCTAAGAAAAGGCAGGACTATGACAATGCGCTTAATATTTGAATGAACTTTTGCATGATGTAGAGCCCAATTCAAACTGCACAATGTCTTTCCCATACCAGTAGGCAACGTCATAGAGAAGCATCCTTGAGGTTGCGCTGCAAGACTCTGTGCATACAATCTCACCTCTGTTCTGAGCTTGTTTAGTGAAGATTCAAGAGAAAAAGAACCCAACTTATGATTTAATGCATCTAAAAGCACATCTACGTCAAGGGATAACTGCGGGCGTGCATCATATTGTTCTTTTTCAAAATGTCGCTCAGTATCAAGACTATCTGCATCAACAAGAGAACTATATAGCATTCGTACAAACAGTTCTTTAGTTGTATTTTCCTTTATTCTATTAAAAGAAGAATTATCACAAGGAGGAATACATAGACCATCATTTTTTAACGCACACAGCACATCAAGCCATTTACTCTCTTCTTTTCCACATTGGTTGAAAGTTTCGAACATAGCATCTCTATTGGGCAATCCTGCATGATGCCCAAAAACAGGAAAAGCTACATTGACTAACTTGTCCATTCTTGCCATATAAGCTCCCCATTTTGCATGAGGTTCTTTTTCTCCTTCTGCTCTAATATATTGCTGAAATCCTTTACTATATTTTCCGACATCATGTAACAAACCACAATATGTATACACATCAACATATTCACCAGATAAAGCGAACGACTTCATCAGTCGAGCAACACCTTCGCTATGCTGTTTCATCGTTTGCAGTTCGCCATAACAGTTTTCGGAATGGGCTATGTATAAAGCCCCCTCCGTATCTTGTTTTAGCGTAGATTTACAATCAACATTTTCCATATCAGCATTTGTCTTCATTGCTACTATTAATATAAAAAAATCAACCAATAAAAGTTTTTAAAACTTCTTTTGTAGCCTTAGCAATCTCCTTCGCCTCCAGATAGCACCCATCAATTTCTTCATAGGTGTATGCATTCCGAGCCTCAGCGATGCTTTCGGTTGCAACCTCTTCGAACATATCGAAGACGATTTGTTCATTATTATTCTGCTTCATATTTAACACTATTAAGAATTCATATTTCCTTGTTCAAGTATCACCCAAACACCGGCATTCACTCTTCCTTCATGCCTTATTATTCCCGCTTTTTGCAACACAGACAAATTACGTTCTATGGTACGTTTCGTTACCGACATTGTTACCGACATTTCCTTAGCTGTTACAAAAGGATTTTCCTCAATCATAGAAATGATATTTCGCTGACGACCAGACAGTTTCCTTACCGACACATTACCGACATTTGTTACCGACATATTACCGACATTCCCGTCACGCGCTGCGATAACGTCATCTACCGTCTTTCGTTGAATTATCGCCATCACGCCACCTCCATTTTCTTCTATTGTTGGCAATGGCAAGCTGGCACGTTCAAACTCCTCGGCAATCTTCTTGAAGCCACGTCCCCATGACTCCACAAAGCCTGCTTTGTAAAAAACATTGGCAATATTATGGTTACGAGGATAAGAAGAATGCTTCTGCAACAAAGCTGCAGGAGTCAACTCTTTTGGCAACAATCCATAATTCCACAATTCTATACTGCGGTCGTAGATACGCATCTGGATGGCAGGGCCGGTATAAGCCTTATGCGAAATGGCATTGTATATCAACTCTCGTAATGCCTTATCAGGAATCTCCAGCTGCTCTATGCGCTGCAATCCCTCATAGTGAATAGGCGAAAGCAGATACTTGGTTCGGAGTACTTCCATCACTCGACTTGCCATTTGAATCAGGTTGCCTTCTATCACATCCTGAATAATCAAATCGCTCTCATCTGTATGAAAACGTCCTATCTTGAATACCGCAGATGGGAAGAACTGACCAACATGCTTTCCGAAAAGCAAGATGGCAGCATTTTTCAATTCACCTTCCCTGGTAAACAAGCCAAGATTACGCAATACATCTTCGGTCGACGAATTAGTCTCTGATTCATCCATACGACCTGCCTTGATGCTACATTGCAAAAAATAGTCAATCGCATTACGGTCTATGTCATCAAGAGTAGCACCATAAACAGGAATATCGTCCCATGAATGACCCATCTTCTCCATAATGAATTGCTGCAAAGCAAGCCCTTTGAGTTCTTGCTTGGTAGAACCACTACGATAATGATACGTACCTTTATAGGCTATCGGCATATTACTTGGTGAGACCACAATCTCTATGTACTCTTTATCACCTTCCATAAGAAGGTTTACATCTTCTACGATGCCCAGATAATTAACTATCTTGTTAGGAATATCTTCCAACAATCGTTTGGCATCAGATAAACCGATTACTTCTTTCTGGTCGTTTACACCAATATAAATACGTCCACCTTGGGCATTGGCGAAACCACATATCCATTTCAGATATTCATCACGCCATGATTCCTTATATTCTATATTTTGACTTTCATTCTGCATATTCTATTCCTCCATACTTTTGATGATTGAGTTGACTCTCTTCTCCCTTCCCAATGTCTCAGGAAATGCATAGTGGCCATTACCTATTTCTCGAGGATTAGGCTCTATATGCTCGGCATACCATGCACGTTTATACTCGGTGGTGATAATGCCATAATCCCTGGCGGCGATGATGGATGCGGCGAGAGATGCGCCATACAGTTCCTTGATGTCAATCATCTCCTCCAGCGTTATCTTCTCACGTTTCTTGGAACCCAACTCTTCGATAAGCGCCAATTTGGGAAGAAGGAAGAAACTGGCAAAGTGATCACAACGCTTCTCCAGCCTCAGCGGACTATCTTCCGGGAAGAGGAGAAGCAGATGGGCCAGTTCATGAACTGCCGTAAAACGAAGTTTCTCTACGCTACTCTTTTCCGGATTGAAATCGAGAATCATCAGCGGATGCTTCTTATCAGCCCAGGTGCTCATTCCGAAGACATACTCTGGAAGATTAGCAGCAAGTATCATGATACCTTTTCTTTCCAAGAGTCTCAGAATGCTGGCGATGGGACCATCACCGCAATGCCACTTCTCACGAAGAAGGTCGGCAGCATGGATGGCATCTTCAAGGGTTGATACCTTGGTGCCTTTTATCGGATTCTTGAACCGGGTAGGAAAACCCGCTTCTTTCTCCTTGGCTAGATACTGCTCTGCCCAAAAAGAGAGTTTTGCTTCAAGGGCTTGCAACTCGTCTTCGGGCAACTTGCCATTGGAGGTGGTGCGGAGCATAGGCATATCTATCTTGAGATTGGTTCCTTCGAAATATTCCTCGCTGATATTGAGGGCTTTAGCTATGGCTTGCAGGGCATCACGCTTAGGGCGCATGATGCCTTTCTCATATCGGGAGATGCTCTGCTTGGTGATGGCTCCGTTGGTTCGCTCTACGAGTTTATCCATGCTGAGCCCCATCATCTGTCGCGCTTCCCGCAATCTTATAGAAAATGATTCATTAATCATAATTGTCAGCTTTTTAATTTGTTGACAAATATAAGAAAAAGAGCTGATTTTGTAACTAAGTATTTATAAGATTTAACATAAAAAAGCAGGCAAATGATAAAATAACAAGAAGAATTTAGGCAAAATCAGGTTTACACATTATTATAATAGAAAACACCTTGACCATACAAAACATACAGTCAAGGTGTTATACATATATTCATTCTCTATCTTAGTTGCTATAAGCACTCTCACCATGCTCGTAGATGTCGAGA
>UMIA01008870.1_pt1 | contig 12572 bp, 10 predicted proteins | sample 1965701 | NCBI WGS metagenome assembly UMIA01 (sample SAMEA4836113, study PRJEB28245) | human gut metagenome | biome: gut microbiome; material: fecal sample | place: Denmark | collected 2008 | reverse complement strand
GTGTGAAGGTTTTCCGGTAGAAATGATTGTACGCGGTTACCTGTGTGGTAGCGCATGGCGTACTTACAAAAGCGGCGTACGCGAAATTTGCGGCGTGAAGTTGCCGGACGGAATGCGCGAAAACCAGAAATTCCCGGAACCCATCGTTACTCCGACTACGAAAGCTGAAATGGGATTGCACGACGAAGACATCTCTAAAGAAGAAATCCTAAAACAAGGACTGGCTACTCCGGAAGAGTATGAAATTCTCGAAAAATATACATTAGCCCTTTTCAAACGCGGTACTGAAATCGCAGCAGAGCGCGGACTGATCCTCGTAGATACAAAATACGAATTCGGTAAGCACAATGGCACTATCTACCTAATGGACGAAATCCACACTCCGGATTCAAGCCGCTATTTCTACTCTGAAGGTTATCAGGAACGTTTCGAAAAAGGCGAACCGCAGAAACAACTTTCTAAAGAATTCGTTCGCGAATGGTTGATGGAAAACGGCTTCCAAGGCAAAGACGGTCAGAAAGTACCGGAAATGACTCCGGCTATCGTACAAAGTATCAGTGACCGCTACATCGAATTGTTCGAAAACATCACCGGTGAGAAATTCGTGAAAGAAGATACTAGCAATATCGCTGAACGTATATTCAAAAACGTCGAAACTTTTTTGAACAGCTGATAAGCGATAAATGACAGATAATAAATGATAGTTGATAGATGATAAATGATAGTTAATATGCAGCTTATCGCATATAACTATTAACTCTGTCATCTTCCAACTATCATTTATCAACTATCTTCTTCAACTATCAACTATCATTTATCAACTATCAACTAAAAAATGGATTACCCGCAACAACATATCAAGCCTTACGACGAAGAAGGAAAAAAGACCGAGCAAGTGGAACGTATGTTCGACAACATCGCACATGCCTACGACAAGCTGAACCATACCTTATCTTTAGGTATCGACCGCAGCTGGCGCAAAAAAGCTATTGCCTGGTTACACCCTTTTCAACCGCAGCGAATGATGGATGTAGCGACCGGTACAGGGGATTTTGCCATCCTCGCCTGCCGCAAACTGCAACCTGCCGAACTAATCGGCACGGACATCTCGGAAGGTATGATGAATGTGGGACGTGAAAAAGTAAAAAAGGAAGGACTGTCGGATAAAATATCTTTTGCCCGGGAGGACTGCACTTCACTCTCTTTTGCCGACAATGATTTTGACGCTATTACTGTAGCTTTCGGTATCCGCAACTTCGAAGACCTCGACAAAGGGCTCTCCGAGATGTGCCGCGTACTGAAACCGGGCGGTCATCTTGTTATTCTGGAACTTACCACTCCGGACCGCTTCCCGATGAAACAACTGTTTTCCATCTACTCTAAAGTCGTCATTCCATTATTGGGTAAGCTTCTATCCAAAGATAACAGTGCCTACCGCTATCTGCCGGACACCATCAAAGTATTTCCTCAAGGGGAAGTCATGAAAGGAGTCATCGCCCGAGCCGGTTTTAGCGAAGTCAACTTCAAACGGCTGACCTTTGGTATCTGCACTCTTTATACCGCAACCAAATAACCTAATAATGTAACCTTATGAAAACAACAAAATCAATTGGACTATTTCTACTCTGCATTTTTTGTTGTATCAATTTCACCTCTTGTGATCCGGCAAACAATGGAGGAGATGACCTAATATGGGATTTTGCTCCCATAGTTCTTTACATTTCAGTACAGGATGCTCAAGGCAATGACTTACTGAATCCACTCACCAAAGGCTCTATCGCCAATCAAGGAATAAAAGCGATCTACAAAGGGGAGACTTACGAAAAAGATGCTCCGCTAAACGAACGCACCAGAGCTTATATGGCCTATTTCACAGGTCTGCAAACAGGAGTAAGCAAAGACGGAAAATATTATCTGACTTTCGGGGAATTCAATGGCGATCATACATTCGATAATGAGAAAGTAGAAATAGACTGGAATGACGGAAAAGAACCATCTGTCATCACTTTTTCCAGTAAACTGACCTGGAAATCAAAGAAAGAACCCGTATTCGACCGGAAATTCTGCCTGAACGGACAAGAAATTGACCAGAAACAAGGTTTAGTAATTACCAGCCCCCCCTCTCAATCTGAACAGAAATTCGATATCGTTGCCGTAGAATATGGCATAGATGTAGAAACGGACGAAATTAAAGAAAAAATAAAAGCCGATTTAGAGAGTAAATCTCCCTATACCAATGGAGAATCATACAGTATATCTATTCAGGAAAAGAACTCCGGTACATATACATTACTCAATTCTGATGGCTTTCCTATAACAAAAAAGGAATTCGCAATCGAAGAAGCAGAAGCTCATGGTATGTATGGAATAACGACTGAAATAGCCAAAACTTGCAGACTTATTCCTCCTGACGACCAAATATACAACCATATAAAATTGAAATTAGGCATTGACGGCGAGAAGTCATCTAACACTTTCAATATCTTTATCGGCCGCCCTTATAATTTCTGGATATACGAAGATTTGACGGAATACTATAAAGACAAATACCCTGACGGTAAAGTAAAAGAAATAGTACGTCTTCTAAAAAGTAAACCCAATAACCCAACTAAGCAATAAATGATTATGGAAAAATATGGTTTAATCGGCTACCCTCTGCGACATTCTTTTTCTATCGGATACTTTAATGAGAAATTCAAATCCGAAGGTATCAATGCAGAGTATGTGAATTTTGAAATTCCCAGCATTAATAACTTCATGGAAGTTATCGAAGAGAATCCCAATTTATGCGGGCTTAATGTGACTATCCCCTACAAAGAACAAGTGATTCCTTTTTTGGATGAACTCGACCGTGATACCGCAAAGATAGGTGCTGTGAATGTCATTAAAATCATCCGCCAGCAGAAAGGGAAAGTCAAACTGGTTGGCTACAACTCCGACATCATCGGATTTACTCAATCCATTCAACCTTTATTGCAGCCTCATCACCAAAAAGCATTGATTCTGGGTACCGGCGGAGCTTCCAAAGCCGTCTACCACGGGCTGAAAAACCTGGGTATTGAAAGTATATTCGTATCACGCACCCACAAAGCCGATGATATGCTGACTTATGAGGAACTGACTCCCGAAATTATGGCAGAATATACAATCATCGTCAACTGTACTCCCGTAGGTATGTTTCCTAAGGTAGATTTCTGCCCTAATATTCCTTATGAGCTACTGACTCCAAACCATTTGCTCTATGATTTGTTATATAATCCGAATGTTACGCTGTTCATGAAAAAAGGAGAAGCACAAGGGGCTGTTGTTAAAAACGGTCTGGAAATGCTGCTGCTCCAGGCATTTGCCGCATGGGAGATATGGCATAAATAAGGATTAGAGAGAGTTTTTATGAGGAGAAAAGTTGTATATAGCATCATTATTATCATGCTGGCATTGACCGGCTGCACCATCGGAGGAAGTTTTTATATGTTAAACTTTTCATTGACTCCGAATGCCAAGATTTTGTCTAAAGATGCTGACTCTTATCCCTTCATGTATAGAAACTACCCTTTCCTACGTCCATGGGTGGACAGCCTGAAACAAGTGGATGCACTGAAAGATACATTCATCATCAATCCGCACGGAATACAACTTCATGCGTATTATGTTGCTGCTCCCCAACCCACCAGTAAGACAGCAGTCATTGTGCATGGACATACAGATAATGCTATCCGTATGTTTATGATTGGTTATCTGTATAATCGAGATTTAGGATATAACATATTACTTCCCGACCTGCAACATCAGGGAGAAAGTGAAGGCCCAGCCATCCAGATGGGATGGAAAGACCGTTGGGACGTATTGCAATGGATGAACATTGCCAATGAGATTTTCGGAGATAGTACACAAATGGTTGTACACGGCATTTCAATGGGAGGTGCGACAACCATGATGGTGTCCGGTGAGGAACAGAAACCATTTGTTAAATGCTTTGTGGAAGATTGCGGCTACACCAGTGTATGGGACGAATTCTCACATGAGCTTAAAGCTAGTTTCCACCTTCCCCCTTTTCCACTCATGTATACCACAAGCTGGCTTTGCGAGAAGAAATATGGATGGAATTTTAAAGAGGCTTCCTCACTGAAACAAGTAGCCAAATCACAGCTTCCGATGCTGTTTATTCACGGGGATAAAGACACGTATGTGCCTACCTGGATGGTATATTCGCTCTACGAAGCCAAACCGGGACCCAAAGAACTATGGATTGTTCCAGGAGCGGCTCATGCAGTTTCATACAAAGAGAATAAACAGGAATACACCGACCGAGTCCGTGCATTCGTCGGGCGATACATTCATTAAACCTATTATAACAAGGAGTTTTAGATTCATAACAGAAAAAGTTTCTATATTTGCAAACGTAAAATAATCGTTATGAAATCAATATTGACTTTTATACTAGCTACTTTTCTTCTGTTCCCACTACAAGCTCAAGAGAAAGTATACACGGTGGACAACCTCCCAAAAGTTCACCTGCAAAACAAAATGCAATATGTTTGCAACCCGGCCGGCATACTTTCACAGGCAGCTTGTGACAGTATAGACTCCATGCTTTATGCCTTGGAACAACAAACAGGAATTGAAACGGTGGTTGCCGTAGTTCCATCAATCGGAGAAGAAGATTGTTTCAACTTCTGCCATCAGTTACTTAATAAATGGGGTGTAGGGAAGAAAGATAAAAATAACGGATTGGTTATTTTGTTGGTTACAGATCAACGTTGTATCCAGTTTTATACCGGTTATGGTTTGGAAGGAGTGCTCCCCGATGCGATCTGTAAAAGGATTCAAACCAGATATATGATTCCTTACCTGAAAGACGGAAATTGGGATGCCGGAATGGTGGCCGGCCTAAAAGCGACTTGTCAGCGGCTTGACGGTTCTATGGAAAATGATGCTCTCTCCGATTCGAACAGCGGTGGTTCTTTTGATTTTGTTCTTGCCATTCTTTGTTTTATTGCTATTGGCGGAGGTCTTGCTTTCTTTTCGGCACGCAAACAAAGCCGTTGTCCGAATTGTGGTAAACATCAATTACAGAGAAGCGGAAGTGCTGTCGTATCCCGAATTAACGGGGTGAAAACCGAGGATGTTACCTATACATGTAGAAACTGCGGACATACCATCATACGCCGCCAACAAAGTTATGATAATGATTACCACCACCGGGGAGGTGGCGGAGGTGGTCCATTTATTGGAGGCTTCGGCGGAGGTAGTTTCGGAGGCGGAGGCGGTTTCGGTGGAGGCAGCTTTGGCGGAGGCAGCTTTGGCGGAGGCAGCTTTGGCGGAGGAATGGGCGGTGGCGGCGGCGCCGGTTCTCGTTTCTAAAGAAAATAAGTAGAAAACAAATTATCAAATTCAATAAAAACAAGAAACATGAAGAAGTCAATTATTATCATCTTAGCCGTTGTGGCTATCCTTGTCATATGGGCAGTAAGTGTATATAACGGTCTGGTTACTATGGACGAGAATGTAAGTGGTCAATGGGCAAATGTAGAAACTCAATACCAACGTCGTGCCGACTTGATTCCTAATCTGGTAAACACCGTGAAAGGATATGCAACACATGAGAAGGAAACATTGGAAGGAGTTGTTGCCGCACGTAGCCAAGCAACTCAAATTAAAGTGGACGCTGCCGATCTGACACCAGAAAAGTTGGCGCAATACCAAAAGGCACAAGGTGCTGTAACATCAGCACTGGGCAAGTTATTAGCTATTACCGAGAATTATCCGGACTTAAAAGCTAATCAAAACTTCCTGGAATTACAGGCTCAACTGGAAGGAACTGAAAACCGTATCAATGTAGCGCGCAAAAATTTCAATGATGCTGCACAGGCTTATAACACCAATATCCGCCGTTTCCCCAAAAATATCTTTGCAGGAATGTTCGGCTTTGATAAGAAAGCATATTTTGAAGCAGAAGAAGGAAGTGAGAAGGCTCCGAAGGTAGAATTCTAAAAAGAGGCTAAATCGATCTTTATATTTTACATTTAGAGATACTTAGCAATATAAATAAATCTTTAGCTGGTGGGAAAAGAAGAAACTTTCCCACTATTTTTATTTATATCCACCTCACATTTTACAAAAGATGGCCCAGATAAGCATGGTTTTCTAATAGAAAAGTACATTTATTTTCCATTTAATCACAAATGTCATTTTACAGCATTAAATCATTATATTCGTGATGCAATCTTAAAGCATTCGCTTGGAAATAATCAAGTATCTGTTTCAATAGAGAATCAATTAATTATCAAATTTTCAACAACTATTTTAAGTACTAATATCGAACACTACTTTATGTCGTCTTTTTTTTCACAAAATATTTCTTTGTTATTCTTTATTCCACTCAAAAAGAGTATATTCGCACTATAAATCAGAGGTCACATTTTAGTAAATACAATATAACATGAAATACAAATACGATGTTTTTATAAGCTATTCACGCAGAGATTACGTTGATGAAAACTACAATGTAATACCTGGTAATGCCATAGCGGAAATCCAAAATGTATTCGATGAAAATGGTATTACCTACTGGTTCGATAAAGACGGAATTTACAGTGGACAAGAGTTCATTGAAATTATCACAGGCGCAATAGCTGAATCTAAGATGCTCATATTTATATCCTCCAAACATTCAAATGAATCGATATGGACTGCGGGCGAAATATTCGAAGCTTTGGATGGAGAAAAAGCAATCATTCCTGTAAAAATAGATAATTGCCAGTACAACAAAAAATTTAAACTTCTGATACATCCATTAGATTATATCGATTATCAAGAAAATCCCCAAAATGCATTAAAAGATTTGCTCCGTGCCATTAATAAAGTCAAAGAAGATATTGCCCAAAAACAACGGGAAGAAGAAAAGCTTAGACAAGAGAAAGAGGCTGAAGCAAAGAAGGAAAAGATAAAAGAAGAAATCAGCATTTTGGCAAAAGACTGTCAACGTTTGACTTTACAACAAATAGATGTAGTCAACCAAATATTTGAAAAACAAACATATATAGGAAATACAACCAAGATATGCCCTATATGTGATAAGGAAGTGTCAATATCTTCTAATTTTTGCAGCAGATGTGGTTGGACTTTTCCTATATTATACTACATTGATGGAAATGACACTTATCAATTGGATGAGAAACAATTGTCTGTAGCGCGAACCAATTGGCGTAGTATAAATATGGTGAGCGAACTGCAGACCATAAAAAGTAATTTAGAAATCGAAAATCAACGATTGCAACGTTCTCTTTTGCAGGCTACCGAAGATTGCAATAGTATGAATGAGAATTTAAAAAAGAATGAATCTGCCATACAAAAAGCTAAGATTGAAATCAAGCAGATGCAAATCCTAAATAAAGAATCAGATTCTCGAATCAAAGAATTAGAGTTTTCCATAATAGAAAGCACAAGAGAAAATGAAAAAATAAAAAATGATTTACGCGATAAAGAGAAGCGTTTATTGTGTTCTATAGAAGAAAACAAACAATTACAAAAACGCCTGTCCGATGAACAAACTAAAGCTAGAAAAGTACAGAAAGAATATGAGGATCTTTTAGCAGAGCAAAAAGTCAAAACACAACCTCAATCAAAGCCTATCGTACCCAAACAAGAAGCGCCTTCTGTCAACAGATCTACAAATATGGCATCAGGAAATTCGTCTGTAGTAAATTCAAATAAAAACAAAGCATTCAAGAACAAGAATGATGTATTTGGATTGGTTCGAAGTTTATGTACAGGATCTTTAATAACTCTTGACACCAATATCATCACTGCAGGTTTACGTATATATCCTTTAATTCAAATCTTAGATAAAGATTATGAATTAACATATAGTGAGAAAGCAATCAGTAATCTATTTACCATAGGAAATCTTGTTAATGCAATATGGGAAAGAAAGACTTCTATAATTCCCAATACACTTCCGCCAGCTCAAAAGAAGAGAAAGTTCAGTTCTAAAAATGATGTATTCAATTTCGTTCGCCCTTTCTGCAAGGGAAAACTAATAACACTTAATACAGGTTTCTATGTTGCAGAAATTCAGTATGCTGATTTAAGAAAAGCATTGCTTGAAAAGTACAATATAAACATCAGTGAATATAGTTTAAGGTGCCATGCCACAGTCGGAAAACTGATTGATTCAATCTGGAGTGAACATATAAAATATGCATTATAATCTTGGCTTTACACGCATAGCCGTATGATAATCGAAAGTTTACTCCGGAATTTACCTGACTGTTTTTCTAGGCTGTACCAAAAAAAAGCTGTACTTTTGCAGCCGTATACAATATAATTCTATAACTCATGAGTAATCAACGATACATGATGCGTGGAGTAAGCGCATCAAAAGAAGATGTGCACAACGCCATCAAGAACATCGACAAAGGAATCTTTCCAAAAGCGTTTTGCAAAATTATCCCGGACATATTGGGAGGTGACCCGGAATATTGCAATATTATGCATGCCGATGGTGCCGGAACCAAATCATCTCTCGCTTATATGTACTGGAAAGAAACGGGTGATTTGTCCGTTTGGAAAGGTATTGCGCAGGATGCATTGATTATGAATATCGACGACCTGCTTTGTGTAGGTGCCGTAGACAATATCCTTGTTTCATCTACTATTGGACGTAACAAACTGTTGATTCCCGGAGAAGTAATCTCCGCCATCATCAACGGAACAGACGAATTGCTGGCCGAACTCCGTGAAATGGGTGTAGGCGTATATGCAACCGGTGGTGAAACTGCTGATGTCGGCGATTTGGTACGTACCATCATCGTTGACTCTACCGTAACTTGCCGCATGAAACGTTCAGACGTTATCGACAATGCCAATATTCGTCCGGGTGACGTGATCGTTGGTCTGGCTTCTTACGGACAAGCTACTTACGAGAAAGAATACAATGGCGGTATGGGCAGTAATGGTTTAACAAGTGCCCGCCACGACGTATTCGGAAAATATCTTGCTGAAAAATATCCGGAAAGCTATGATGCTGCAGTTCCTGAAGAGTTAGTTTATTCCGGTAAATTAAAACTAACAGACAGCGTGGAAGATTCTCCAATTAATGCAGGTAAGTTAGTACTCTCTCCTACTCGTACATACGCACCGGTAGTCAAAAAATTGCTTGATGCATTGCGTCCGGAAATCCACGGAATGGTACACTGCTCCGGTGGTGCACAAACTAAAGTTCTGCATTTTGTAGAAAACGTACGCGTAGTAAAAGATAATCTTTTCCCTGTTCCTCCTTTATTCAAAACGATCCAGGAACAAAGCGGTACGGACTGGGCAGAAATGTACAAGGTATTCAATATGGGACATCGTCTTGAAGTCTACCTGTCACCGGAACATGCAGAAAAAGTGATAGCTATCTCCGAGTCATTCGGTATCCCGGCACAGATTGTAGGACGTGTTGAAGCATGCGAGCAAACAGAATTAATCATTAAGAGCGAATTCGGAGAATTTAGATATTAAAGAATGGCAGACAATAGTACCATACTAGAAAAATTAGACGGACTCGTAGCCCGTTTTGAAGAAATATCTACCCTTATCACAGACCCGGCAGTGATTGCCGACCAGAAACGTTATGTCAAGTTGACTAAAGAATATAAGGAATTAGACGACTTGATGAAAGCAAGGAAAGAATATATCCAATTACTGGGTAATATTGAAGAAGCTAAAAATATCCTTGCCAATGAATCGGACGCTGAAATGCGCGAAATGGCGAAAGAAGAAATGGACAATAGTCAAGAGCGCCTTCCGGTATTGGAAGAAGAAATCAAACTGATGCTTGTCCCTGCCGATCCGCAAGACAGCAAGAACGCTATTCTCGAAATCCGCGGAGGTGCAGGAGGCGACGAAGCAGCTATCTTTGCCGGCGACCTCTTCCGTATGTATGCCAAATTCTGTGAAACCAAAGGTTGGAAAATGGAAGTCTCCAATGCGAACGAAGGGACAGCCGGTGGATTCAAAGAAATTGTTTGTAGTGTGACAGGCGATAATGTATACGGAATTTTAAAATACGAATCGGGAGTACACCGCGTACAGCGTGTTCCTGCGACGGAAACGCAAGGACGTGTTCACACTTCAGCCGCATCCGTGGCCGTGCTTCCCGAAGCTGAAGAATTCGATGTAGTCATCAACGAAGGAGAAATCAAATGGGACACTTTCCGAAGCGGCGGTGCCGGCGGACAGAATGTAAACAAGGTAGAATCCGGAGTACGTCTGCGCTATATCTGGAAGAACCCGAACACCGGTATTGCCGAAGAAATCCTTATCGAATGTACCGAGACACGCGACCAGCCGAAAAATAAAGAGCGCGCCTTGGCCCGTCTCCGTACTTTTATCTACGACAAAGAACATCAGAAATATATCGATGACATTGCCTCCAAACGTAAGACAATGGTATCTACCGGAGACCGTTCAGCCAAAATACGAACTTACAACTATCCCCAGGGACGTATCACCGACCACCGCATCAACTATACAATCTATAATCTGGCAGCCTTCATGGACGGGGATATCCAGGATTGTATCGACCATCTGATCGTAGCGGAAAATGCAGAACGCCTGAAAGAAAGCGAACTTTAGAGAAGTGGAGAGTTGAGAATTGAGAGTTGAGAACGGTTTCTTAAAATAGTAAATAGTAAATTGCAAAATAGTAAATAACAAGATGGATAAGCAACAATTATTTGAAAACATAAAGCGCAAAAAATCATTCCTTTGTGTAGGACTTGATACTGATATCAAGAAAATCCCGGAACATCTGTTGAAAGAAGAAGATCCGATCTTTGCATTCAACAAAGCAATCATTGACGCGACAGCTGATTTGTGTATCGCCTACAAACCCAATCTGGCTTTCTATGAAAGCATGGGTGTAAAAGGATGGATCGCATTTGAAAAGACAGTAAAATATATCAAAGATAACTATCCGGATCAATTCATCATCGCTGACGCAAAGCGTGGTGACATCGGAAATACTTCTGCAATGTATGCCCGCACATTCTTTGAAGAATTGGATATCGACTCTGTAACAGTAGCCCCCTACATGGGTGAAGACAGCGTTACTCCGTTCCTTACCTACGAAGGCAAATGGGTGATCCTGTTGGCATTGACTTCCAACAAAGGATCTCATGACTTCCAATTGACAGAAGACGTAAACGGCGAACGTCTGTTCGAGAAAGTATTACGCAAATCACAGGAATGGGCTGGCGATGACCGCATGATGTATGTGGTAGGTGCTACTCAAGGACGTGCTTTTGAGGACATCCGCAAGATTGTCCCGAACCATTTCCTTCTCGTACCAGGCGTGGGAGCACAAGGCGGTTCACTCGAAGAAGTTTGCAAATATGGTATGAACAGTACATGCGGATTGATTGTTAACTCGTCGCGTGGTATTATCTACGTAGATAAAACAGAGAAATTTGCAGAAGCTGCCCGCACCGCCGCACAAGAAGTGCAAGCACAAATGGCTGAACAACTCAAAGCAATTCTCTGAAAAGGGAAAAAGGATCTCTAAAGAAAACGAATGCCTTACGAAAGAAAGATAATTAACGACCCCGTATTCGGGTTCATCAATATTCCAAAGGGGTTACTGTACGATATAGTACGGCATCCCCTTTTGCAGCGTCTTACCCGCATCAAGCAAGTAGGATTATCATCTGTTGTGTACCCCGGTGCACAACACACCCGCTTCCAACACTCCTTAGGTGCTTTTCACCTGATGAGTGAAGCTATCACCCAACTGGCCTCCAAAGGCAATTTTATCTTTGATAGTGAAGCGGAGGCCGTGCAGGCTGCCATCCTGTTGCATGATATAGGACACGGCCCTTTCTCGCATGTACTGGAAGACACGATTGTAAAAGGAGTCTCGCACGAAGAGATTTCTCTTATGTTGATGGAACGGATGAACAAAGAGATGAACGGCCAGCTGAGTCTTGCCATTCAAATCTTCAAGGACGAATACCCGAAACGCTTTCTGCATCAACTCGTAAGCGGTCAGTTGGATATGGACCGACTTGATTATCTTCGCCGCGACAGCTTTTATACAGGCGTAACGGAAGGTAACATCGGCTCTGCCCGAATCATCAAAATGCTTGATGTAGCGGATGACCGTTTGGTTGTCGAATCCAAAGGGATCTATTCTATCGAGAATTTCCTCACGGCACGTCGCCTGATGTACTGGCAAGTATACCTGCATAAGACGTCTGTGGCATACGAAAAGATGCTGATTAGTACTCTCTTGCGTGCCAAAGAACTGGCTTCACAAGGAGTGGAACTGTTTGCATCTCCTGCATTACGTTTTTTCCTTTACAATGATATCAATCCAACGGAATTCTATAACAACCCCGACTGTCTGGAGAATTTTATCCAGCTGGACGACAATGATATATGGACAGCCTTGAAAGTGTGGAGCACCCACACAGATAAGGTACTTTCCACTTTAAGCACGGGAATGATAAACCGAAATATCTTTAAAGTGGAAATTTCGTCGGAACCTATTAGTGAGGACAGAAAAAAAGAATTAACTTTGCACATCAGCC